>Ga0209211_10000961_pt1 | contig 56789 bp, 69 predicted proteins | sample RifGroA2_FD_183992 | JGI IMG/M metagenome (GOLD analysis project Ga0209211, IMG submission 183992) | Groundwater microbial communities from Rifle, Colorado, USA - Groundwater A2 (SPAdes) (version 2) | ecosystem: Environmental > Aquatic > Deep subsurface > Groundwater | place: Rifle, Colorado... | reverse complement strand
CTGACTCGCCGGCGTCAAAAACCGTGTCAACGGAAACAAGAAACTTCCCACCCGCTTCGAAAAATGCCACGGGTGACTGACAACCGGATCACAATGCCGGCAAATTTTTCTGGGCATTATTTTATTAAAATTATTTCTAATTCAAAAATTTATAAGTATTGTCATTTTTTCTTTCAATGCTTAATAAAAACACTTTCTTATTCTCATCAATTCTGTAAATTATTCTTATTTCTCCTTTTCTGATGCGAAAACAATTATCCAATCCTTTCAGTTTTTTAATGTCCAGATTTGCGATATTTCCAAATTTAATTTTTTCCAAAACTTCTTTAATGACCTTTCGTTCTTTTTGGCCTAATTTGTTTAGAAATTTGGCGGCTCTATCCATAAATTAAATTTTTGCTAAAACATCACTCAACGGCACTCCTCCTTTTTTAATTTTCGTAAAATCAACAACTTTTTTCCACACCCCTTCATCGCCCCACGCATCCAACGGAGCCAATCTGAAAACGGGCTTTGACTTTCTCACCACAACAAAAGATTTCCCTTTATTTATTTGGGAAATGTAGCTGTCCATGTTTTCTCTTAAATCTTTTAATCCTATTATCGCGCTTTTCATGATAAATTAAGTTTAACTTAAGATAAACTTGCAGTCAATCAACAACTGCAAACAAATGAAAAATGGTGCTGATTTTACGCTCCAGCATATTTTCAACACCATTTTAGATACAACAAAAGGCAGATATAAAATTAGTAAAAGACTATTTTATGGAAATGGAAAACATTTTCCCTTTCCTCTCTCTAATTTTTATATTTACATACTGTTTGGTGACTGTCAAGCATTGCCTTATAAAAATCTAAATGCTAGGAATAGATTTATGACTCCCGAGCAAGAAGAAAAAATAAGAAATGTTTGCGCCAACGCCGGGTCTTTTGCCGTTGTCTCAAACAACGAAGCGGCGGAAGAAGTTTATTTGGCCAAAGAAGCCCTTGTGGCGGCGATAAGAAACGCCGGACTGCCGGTTCATTCCCTCCCCGAAAGGCAAAAAGATTTCGCGGAAAAATGGCTGGCCATTCTTCCTTCTGAAACTGGCGCGTCTGCCGTTTTCTCCACTTCCATATTGATACCGAAAAACAAAATAGAGACCAAAGAAATATCTTACACCGAAGACGACCGTTATGTCAGCATCAACATCAGTGCCAGCAAAGAAGAAATATCCAAAGAAAATGTCGTTTTCAAAACCTTGCCAGCCAAAGTTGACATTATTTTTTCCTTTCCGCCCTTCGGCCAAGAAAACAAGGACGACAAGTTGCCGGAAGAAGTCTCCAAGAAAATAACCGCCGCGGAAACGGATAACATAATAATTCTTTCCTCCGGCGCCGGCGAAGAAACCTTGGCGGAAAAAGTTTTCTCTCTAATCGGCATAATTGAATCAAGTGGAGATTTTTCCGTAAAAAAATCCCCTGTCCCCGACCTCGTCTTGGCCGCCCTGCTGGCGGAAACCGACCAACTCCAAAACAACATCAGCGCAGAAACTCTGGCTCTGGCTTCATCGCTTTTAAAACTCGGCGCGGATAAAGAAAAAATAACCGCCATCTTAAGTGATAAAGATTATCCTTTCGCCAGATTGCTTGGACGCGCCATGGCCAGAAGTTATCCGAACGAATCGCTGAAAAGCGTCTGGATGTTTATCTCCGACCAAGATTTGGAAAAAACAGGCAACAAACCGAGTCCCGCCCTTTTTGACAAAATAATGAAAAAAATAAAAAATCTTCTAACGCCTCATCCATTTTTTGTCTTAATCTGGCAATCAAAACAAGAAGTTTGGGCGATGGTTTCTGTCTCTTCCCGACCGGAACATCGGGACGGCCAAAACATCGAAGAAAAACTGACAATATTACTCTCGGCCAAAAAAGAAAACGGAAATTTAATCTCCGGCCCATACAAAAATTTCTCCGAAGCGGAGCTTAAAATTCAAAGCGCGTTGAAAAAAGTCGCGTAAAAGGATAAAATAACAACACCAATGGCATTGCTTAACGACGACAAAAATAAAGAGCAAATGGAAAGAATTAGAAAGGGCGAGGCCGAAGACTTGGCCAAACTTCTGTCGCAAAAATACGGCTTGCCTTATCTTGACCTTTCCCGAATGACCATAGACATAGACGCCCTTAAAGTTTTGACCGAAGAAGAAGCCCGCCTCGGCAAGTTGGCCGTCTTCCAGAAAACAGGCCGAAAGCTCCAAGTGGCCATAGAAAGCCCCAACCCGGGAACAACTCAAAGAATATTAAAAAACCTCCAAGAAAAAGGCTACAAAATAAACACATTTTTAGTTTCCGAAGAAAGCCTCGCCCGCGCGTGGAAACGATACGGCGAAGTGCCCGAATATGAAGAAGCGCGAAGAGGCGTCATAGATGTTTCTTCCGAGAAACTGGATGAGTTTTTGAAAAAAACCTCCACCACGGAAGAACTGAAAAATTTATTCGTATCATCAGTCACTACCCAGAAAAACAGAAAAATTTCGGAGGTGTTGGAAATAATTCTGGCTGGAGCGTTAAGCGCCGACGCCTCCGATGTCCACATAGAACCGCAAGAAAAACAGGTTCGCCTTCGCTTCAGATTGGACGGAGTGCTCCACGACATTTTGCTGTTTGATTACAAAATTTACAACCTCCTTCTTTCCAGAATAAAGCTTGTTTCCGGCTTGAAGCTGAATGTCCGAAACCAGGCCCAGGACGGCCGCTTCAGCATAAAAGTGAAAGAAGAAGAAATCGCCGTCAGAACCTCGATTATTCCGGAAGCCTACGGCGAATCTGTCGTCTTAAGAATTCTTAACCCGAAATCAATCGCCATAACCTTTGAGGAGCTCGGGATAAATAAAGACTTGATGAATATTTTGGAAAAAGAATTAAACAAGCCCAACGGCATGATTTTAACCACCGGTCCGACCGGTTCCGGCAAGACCACCACTCTTTACGCTTTTTTGAGAAAAATTTACGCGCCGGGGTCTAAAATTATCACCCTGGAAGACCCGGTGGAATATCATCTCCCCAACATCGTCCAAACTCAAGTGGAAGAAGCGATCGGCTATTCCTTTTCCGCCGGCTTGAGGTCCATTTTAAGACAGGACCCGGATATTATAATGGTGGGCGAAATCCGCGACTTAGAGACGGCCAAAACCGCCATTAACTCCGCCTTGACCGGCCACCTGGTTCTGTCCACCCTGCACACCAATAACGCCGCTGGCACCATTCCCCGCTTGATAGACCTCGGAGTCAATCCAACCAGCATCGCTCCGGCTGTGAACATCTCTATGGCCCAAAGATTGACAAGAAAGCTCTGTGATAAATGCAAAGAAAAACAACCAGCTTCGGAATCAGAGGCGGCTATCATAAAAAAAATTATCGCGACTTTTCCCGAAAACATAAGCCAACCGGACACGGGAAAAATATTTGTCTGGAAAGCGAAGGGTTGCAAATTTTGCAACAACCTCGGCTACAAAGGAAGAATCGGTGTTTACGAAGCGATATTGATAGATGAAGAAGTGGAACCGCTTATCCTTCTTAATCCCACCGAAACGGAAATTCTGAAAAAATCGGAAAAACAAGGCATCCTGAATATGAAGCAAGACGGAATCTTGAAAGTTATAAACGGAATCACTTCGCTGGACGAACTGCAAAGAGTGATTGAACTTTAAAAAATCCGCCCTATAAATCTCTAAGCAACTTCTTTTAATATGCGTACCAAAAGATTAGAATAACTTCTAAGGATAGCCCCAGGAATTCCGCCGAAGCGGGACACCAGAGCGTCCTTTGACGATATTCCGTAAATCCCGTTTTAGCGGGACTGTTGCTTAGAGTTTTATAGGGCAGATTTATCCCGCTAACAGCGGGATTGGCCGAAAACTCTTTAATTTTCATCATACTAGCAAATAATAACACAAATGTCAAGCCCCAAAAATAACAATTTAAACAACCCGAAATCAACCGCTTCGCTGGATAAAGCGCTAGATCAGACTTTGCGGCCGCAAAAATGGGACGAATACATCGGCCAAGAGATGATAAAAAAGAACCTCCGCATCCTTATTCAAGCCGCTTCCGAGCGAAAAGAAAGCATAGAGCACTTGCTTTTTTACGGCCCGGCTGGATTGGGCAAAACCACCCTCGCTCTTTTGATAGCCAAAGAGCTTGGGGCGCAGATAAAGACCACTTCCGGTCCGGCCATAGAACGGGTGGGCGATCTGGCTTCCATTCTCACTAATCTTTCTCCGGGCGATATCCTTTTTATAGACGAAGTTCACCGGTTGAACAAAACCATTGAAGAAGTCCTTTATCCGGCGATGGAATCCCGGTCGCTGGACATTATCATCGGCAAGGGCCCGTCGGCGCGAAGCATCCAGCTGGAGCTCCCGCCGTTTACTCTTATCGCCGCCACCACCCGAGTGGCTATGCTCTCTTCCCCGCTCCGTTCTCGGTTTTCCGGTGGCACTTTCCGGTTGGAATTTTACACCAATGAAGAGGTCAAAAAAATAATCACCCGCTCGGCCGGCATTTTGGGAATGGAAATTTCCGGCGATTCGGCCGAAGAGATAGCCAAAAGAAGCCGCTACACCCCAAGGATCGCCAATCATTTCTTAAAAAGATGCCGCGATTTCGCCCAAGTGCACGGAGGCAGCGGGATAGATTTGAATTTCGCCCAAAAAGCCCTGGACTTGATGGAAATAGACGAGCTGGGACTCAACAATCACGACCGCCGCATTTTAAACATCCTGATAGAAAAATTCAAGGGCGGCCCGGTTGGCTTGCAAACCTTGGCCGCCGCCACTTCCGAAGACGAAGCCACCATAGAAGAAGTCTATGAGCCTTTTCTGCTTCAGCTTGGCTTTATAGAACGCACTCCCCGCGGCCGCGTCGCCACCGAAAACGCCTATAAACACCTCGGCCAATCCCAAATCCAAAAAAACTTGCTGTAACCAAAAACCAACAGCGGATGTCAGTTTTTGGCGCAGTTACCTTGAATTTTTTAAAAGATTTTTGGCGAAATTTAAAAGATATTGGTAGGCCGGCTGGGCATCGTCTATAAATTTCTTGATTTTCTTAAACCTGATATCCAAATAAAAACATCATTATAAGTTTGAGGAATTCTCTTTTTCGGATAATGAGCGCGACCGTTGTTTAATCTCCCAAAAATCTTTGACAAATTCCCTAAAATCAACGGCGGTAGAAGTAATAGCCAAGAAAAAATCAAGGTAAAGCTTCTTGTTTTTTATAATTATCGGCCGGCCTTCTCTCATCACAGAATCAGCCAGCGTTGACGGCGCGCGATTAAGCACCACAAAATCAGTAGGGATGCCCAAAATACTTTCAACTTCATTCCATATTTTATTTTCGTTTTCATACTCCCCCGCTTCCTCCCATTCAAACCGGCCTGTTTTCGGTTTAAAATAAACGGCAACATCGGCATCCGATTCGCTTGTTTCTTGACCTTTCGCTCTTGAACCAAAAAGAAAAGCCATCTCCACATCCGGCTTTTTTTCAAAATATTCCTTAAGCGATTTTAGTTTTTCCGCCAGTTCTTTCTTCATTTCTTATATGATAACAAAACTATGGACAGATACAACAAAAGGCAGAGATGATAATTGACCTTTTTGTTGCAATTCGCCGATTGGCGAATTAACTACTGTCAAATATCATATCTGCCTCCTTTTTTTAAATGTAGAGCTAAACAACAAAATAAAATAAATTATTTTACTGGATGAATAGAAAAAGTTATTTCCACTCCTCCGTCTTGCAAACCTTTATATTCAATTATTGGCACTCCATAACTACCAATAATTCTTGCAATAGATTCGAGCTTATCAAGGACATCATAGTCTCCGACAAAAACCAACCCTCCTATCTGCGGTTTCTCTCGAAGAACAACTCTGTTTTCCAACACAACCGCATCGCACTCCTCCGTGCCATTTTCCTTTGCCAACACGGCAGAGGTGAATGTGCCACAAAATAAAGCCGCCAAAAACAAACTTACAAAAAACCTTTTACGCATTTTTGTTCCTCCTAAAAAGATCCGGTATTAATTTTGTAAAGAACCAGTTTCTGCTTTCGTCCTTTCGGACTCGTCAGGCAAGACCAACATCTTGCGAGCAGAGGCAAGATTTTTTGTTTTAATCTTGCCTTTTTGGTAAATAACACTTTTGCGTTTTATGTTGCCGAGATGTTTACCCGCCTTCGCCCATTGGGACTTTTTCTATCATTCACTTCATGACTTTCCTCCTGAAAATTGGGAATTTGAAATTAGCGAGTGCATTCTCGCAAGATATGTATTTTTCTGTAAAGTATACCCTTTCCTCTTCTGTATTTTGACACTTGCCTCTTTGTCGCCTTAACTCCATAATCGTGACAGTCTTTAAGGAACCCAGCGGCCCAGAAAAACTCTTCATTGGTCATATTCATCGCTCCATGTAATCCATATCGTCCCAGCCTACAACCTTCTAAAAATTCCGCATTGGGCACATTAACAATTTCAATCATTCTATCCTCCTTTGTGTTTTAAAACGGGCAGATGTTATTTGATATGCTGGTTTTCCGCTCGGTAGTTCAAATTTTTTTGACTTTACTCCAAACATATCATCAAGCAAAATCATAAAACTGGCAAAATCACTACTGTTGTTAATAAACATAGATGTCACATCTTTTTTACCACTAGCAAAGAAGTGACCGCAACCCGCCTCGATGTGTCCGAGATCAATTTTACCACTACCTAAAACAAGCAAATCGCCAGGCTTAAGACTAGCCATTTTCCTTCTCCTTTTCAGAAAATTTTCAGATTCCAAATATTAAATTAAAAGGTGCTATCATTCGGGAAAACATTTTCCCTTTCAGAAACTTTGATTTTTCAAAATCTCTGAAAGGGAGGCGAGGTTTGAAAACTTCGTTTTCTCGCTCGCCTTTCTATATTAACTCCGCAGTTTTACGGAGATTATTTTAATGGCCTATTCAGGAAACCATTTCCCTTTCGGCCAATTACCTTGTAGAACCTAATCGCGTTCATCACGCTTTTGGTTTTACTTGCGGGGCTTTAACCTCCCACTTAGCGCCAGGAATTTTGGCGACTTTCAATGTACAATCGGGAAATTTATTCCCCTCCGGAAACTTCGTCCGCCAAATCGGCTGACAAAATTTTTGGAAGGGAGGCTATTTTTTTGAATAGCCCTTTTGAAATGAGTTCGGGAAGTGAAGCAAGGCGTGCTCACCGTCTGGATAGGCCCCGGAAGTGGCAGGGCTTTATGCGCTTCTCAAACCGGCGCTGCATAAAGTTCACCTCCTTCTTCGACTCTCTAGTGTAGGTGCAACCATTGGCGGATAAAATACGGTTAGCGGCCTCAACCAATTCTTTCGTGCGTGCTCATTTTCAATCTCCTTTTCTAAAAAGATTTAAATAAATGTGCTTTCGGGCGCATGCCCTTCTTTTTTCAATCTGCCTATTAGTATACACAAGTGAATTATTTTGTCAAGCGGTTTTGACATTTCTTTGTGTTAAATACTAAAAAGGTGGCTTTATTAAGCCGTTTTACACAAACACCTTTTTGTTTGCTGTGTTTAATTATTGTCTATTTCAGATATTTTATAATTCAAAGTGTTATTCTCGCTTGACATTTATTTTGCATTGCGTATACTATCCGCAGATAGTACATTTTTATGTCTTTAGCGGGGGTGTCCTCGCGATTTTTGAAAAACCTTTGTCCGAATAATCCCGAAATGCTGTTTCGGGGCGAAAGGAAAGGAGTTTTATATGGGTTTAGATTGAAAAAATCAATAGTTTAAAAAGATTCTTTGTTTTTTAAAATTATTGATTAAAAAGACGAGGGTGCCTGAAGTTTAGGCACCCTTTTTTATTTTTGATATTTTCCAGACCCTTCCCATGCGAGGTTAAAGATTGACCTAAAGGTATCAGAAATTTCTTTGCTTTCTATAATAACCCCGATTATTTTGTTTTTAAGGGAGACCATTCCAACTTTATTGTCGTAAATTATAAAAGAGGAAGTTAAGGGAAATTTTTCTTTTGGAATAAACATTTTTTCTGTTAAGTTTGATTCCCTGGTTATTTTTTCATCGTTTGTATATATCAATTTAATTTTAATTTTTTTGTTTTCCCTTTCTTTTGATGCTTTTGCCCTCTCGTCTTCCGAAAAAATATTTTTCTCTTCATCTATTGCAAAAATTCCCAAAACATTTTTATCTTTCGCCTTGAAATAGTCTTCTCTTATCGCTATGAGCCCATCCTTCCCCTCAAAAAACCTCACCTTTGGTTTTTCTTCGGCGATGTTATAAAGCGTTTCCAACTCCGGCAGATATTTTTTAAATTCTTCTTCTTTTCTTTTCAAACCCTCTTCTTGTTCTTCCAAAAGTTTCAGTAATCGCTTCGGGTCTTCCGTCTGGAAATAAGTTTTTTTGCCTTTTTCCACCGAACTCATCAGGCCTTTTTTCATCAGCTTTTCTATAATCACATAGGTCGTCGCCCTGTTTATGCCCGCCTTTTTGGCAATCTCCTGCACTGCGCTTGAGCCAAGCTCAAGCGCAGCCAAGAAAACCTTCGCCTCTTTCTCCGCCAACCCTATTTTTTCCAATTGTTCTTTTAACATTTGCGTTTATTGTATCATAAAAAATTATATTTTACATTTTTTGTTTTTAGATTTAGACTTTAATTTATGATTATCCTCGGCATTGATCCCGGTTTTGAGCGAATGGGCTGCGCTATTTTGGAAAAAAGTCCGGGTGTGGAAAAACTTATCTATTCTTCTTGTCTTATTTCGTCAAGAAACGACCCCCACGAAAAAAGGCTTCTTGTTTTGGCCAAAGGTTTAAAAAAAATAATCAAAGATTCCAAGCCGGATATAATGGCTATAGAAAAACTTTTTTTCACCGCCAATCAAAAAACGGCGTTAAAGGTGGCGGAGGCGCGGGGCGTCGCTCTTCTTTTGGCCGCCGAAAATAATTTGAAAGTATTTGAATTCACCCCACTGGAAGTGAAAATGGCCATGACCGGCTATGGCCGAGCCGAAAAAGACCAAGTCCGAAAAATGGTATTGGCTATGCTTAAAATAAACACAAACAAGGGCCCCGCCTCTTCGGCGGGCAAGTTGGACGATGAAATTGACGCTATCGCCATAGCTTTGGCCTGCCCCGCAAAAGAATCATAAAAGAATCGCTCTCGCGGGCGACCCATCCAGCCCCATTAATTTCAACGGCAATCCGACAAAAAAATATTTGCCCGGTTTTACTTTTGATAAATCCAACCCTTCAAATATCACAATGCCGTTTTTCAACAATTCCGTGTGCGGTCGGTTATCTAGCCCGCCTCGCTTTTTAACCGAAAGATAGTCAATGCCGAAAAGAGAGATTTTCTTTTGAGCCAGAAACTCCGCCGCCTCGCCGCCCAAATAGACATAATCATCATAAAATTTTTTAAACCCTCTTTTAGAATTTCTTGTCTTTACCAAAATCCGCTCCCCCTTTTTGACCGTTTCTTTTTTAAAATCATCTGCGCTGATGGCTTCTTTCAAGCGCGTCATGTCTAGCACGCGGCATTCGCCGATGACTTTGTTCAAATCAATCTTATCAACGCCGTCGCCGTTTTCAAAAATATGCTTCGGCGCGTCCATGTGCGTTCCCGTGTGCGACCCCATGGCGATTTCCGAATGAGTGGACGTTTTCCCTTTGATTGTTTTTATGTTAACCTCCAGATTACCCGGGTAAATAATCGTATTTTTATGCAGAGACAATGAGATATCAATCACTTTCATAATTATTTCTTTACCTCGTGTCCGCCAAACATATTGCGCATTACGGAAAGAACTTTCCCCGAATAACTCGGGTTTTGACGGGAATCCAAACGAAACTTAAGCGCGCCTTCTATTATGGGAACGGAGGCGCCCAGTTCTTTGGCCGCCTCCACCGTCCACAATCCCTCTCCGCTGTGCGATACCTTGCTGGAAATTTCGCCGAGATTTTCGCCGTATTTTTCAAAGCCGTCTTTAAGCCAGCCGACCAGCCGCGACTCCACCACGCTTCCGTTGTTATACAAATCGGCCACCGCTCGCAAATTAAGAGCGAACTCGGATTTTTTCATCACTTCAAATCCTTCGGCGATCGCCTGCATCATCCCGTATTCAATCCCGTTGTGCGCCATCTTCACGAAATGTCCGGCGCCGGACTTGCCCATATAACCGTACCCGTTTTCAACAGAGATATCGCGAAAAAGTTTTTCGTGTTTATCAAACAATTCTTTCCGGCCGCCAACCATCACGCAGGCGCCGTTTCTCGCTCCGCCCGGCCCGCCGCTTATTCCCGCGTCCAAAAAACCAACGCCCTTGGCCTCAATTTCTTTCGCCCGTCGCATTGATTCTTTGTAAGGAGAATTGCCCCCTTCTATTATCGTGTCGCCCGCCTTAAGAAGCGGGACAATTTCAGTTAGAACGCCGTCCACCGCCTGATGGGGCGCCATAATCCAAACCACGCGTGGCGCCGGCAACAAAGAAACCAACTCGGCGACAGAACCGACTCCCCGCGCGCCTTCCGATGAAATTTTCTTCACCGCCTCCGCGGTCGTGTCAAACGCGACGATGCCATATCCCTTTTCCAAAAGACGCGAAACCATGCCGTATCCCATTTTTCCCAACCCGATGTAACCCAAATTCATAATTTTGCGATTAATGTTTTATACTGTTTCAGCATACTCCGCGCGGTCGTGTTTGCAAACAAATCATTCCCCGCAAAATTATTCACAGGGTCGCGCTTGAAGTACTTTACAAATTTTTTATACTTGCTACAAAGATAGCGTCGAAATTTTATTTAAAAAATAATTTAATAAATATGAACGATTTAATAAAAGCCAACGCTCTATTAATAAGCGAGGAAGATGAAAACGAAGAAAGGCCTGATGAAAACACCGACACGGAAGGGTCTGAAAAACCCGCCGATGTTGAAGATGATGAGTATGTGGACGCGGGCAACTGGGAAAATTAATTTAAAAAAATCAATCCCGCTTGAAGCGGGATTGATTTTTTTATTGCCGTTTTTTGATACAATGTCCTTATTATGACCAAAAAGAGCAGAAGAAAAAAATTTTTTAAAATACTTTTGGGTGTTTTTTCTTTTTTGTTTGTCGTTTTTGTTTTTACCGGAACAATCATCGCTTTCTGGATAGCCACCCTAAAAATTCCCGACGCCGGTTCTTTAAACGACCTCAAAGTCGCCCAGTCCACGAAAATTTACGACCGGACGGGCAAAATAATTCTTTGGGATATTCATAACGACATCCAAAGAACATTGGTGCCTTTGACCGAAATTTCCCGCCATATTAAAAATACCACCATCGCCATTGAAGATTCGTCTTTTTACCAGCACCGCGGAATTGATGTGCCGGGAATTTTAAGGGCGATTTTGGTTAACCTTAAATCCGGCAAATTAAGCCAGGGCGGATCCACCATCAGCCAGCAATTGGTTAAAAACACCTTGTTGACCACGGATAAAACTTTCGCCAGAAAAATAAAAGAAATAATTTTGACGCTAAAAATCGAGAAAAAACTTTCCAAGGACAAGATATTGGAACTTTATCTTAATGCCGTGCCTTACGGCGGAAACAATTACGGCATTGAATCGGCCAGCCGAAATTTTTTCGGCAAAAACGCGTCCGCTATCAACTTGGCCGAAGCCTCTTATTTAGCCGGTCTGATCAAAGCCCCGACCTATTACTCTCCTTATGGAAACCACCGGGAAGAGTTGGGTAAAAGAAAGGATTTGATTTTAAACAAAATGACCGCGTTGGGTTTTATCACCCCCGAAGAAGCCGAAATAGCCAAAAAAGAAAAGGTTGTTTTCATAAACAAAGGCCAAAATTCCATCAAAGCCGCCCATTTTTCCATTTACGTCAGGTCCTATTTGGAAAAAAAATACGGCCAAGATGTTGTGGAGCAAGGCGGATTGAAAGTTACCACCACCATAAACTACCCGCTCCAGCAAAAAGCCGAGGAATTAGCGGCTAGGTACGCCAAAGAAAACAAAGAAAAGTTCAATGCTTCCAACAACAGTATTGTGGCCATAGATCCGAAAACGGGGCAAATACTGGTGATGGTCGGCTCCAAAGACTATTTCAACCGAGAAGACCAAGGCAACTTCAATGTGGCTTTGGCTCATCGCCAACCCGGTTCGTCCATTAAACCTTTCATCTACGCCACCGCCTTTAAAAAGGGCTACACCCCCGAGACAATCGTTTTTGATGTCCAAACTGAATTTAATCCGTCTTGTTTGGACAAATATGCCACAACAACCTTTTTATCCTCATCCTCCAGCTTGCCCGCCAAAGAGGCGGGCGAAAAAGATGAATGTTATATGCCGGAAAACTATGACCATAACTACCGCGGACCAGTAACGCTTCGCGAAGCCTTGGCTCAATCTTTAAATGTTCCCTCGGTGAAAACGCTTTACTTGGCCGGTATTCGCGATTCTTTGAGTTTAATGAAAGATATGGGTATTGATTCTTTGACCGACCCCGACCGCTACGGGCTAACATTGGTTTTGGGCGGCGGCGAAGTGAGCCTCTTGGAAATGACCGGCGCCTACGCCGTTTTCGCCAATAATGGAGTGAGGAACCCGCCCGTCGGCATTTTGAAAGTGGAAGATAAAAGCGGGAATGTTTTAGAGGAATACCGCGACGAATCCAAGCAAGTTTTGGACAAAAACATCGCTCTCTTGATAAGCGATGTTTTGTCCGACAATAAAGCGCGAACGCCGGCGTTTGGGGCAATTTCGCCTTTATACTTCCCTGACAGGCCAGTGGCGGCCAAAACAGGCACCACTAATGACTATAAAGACGCTTGGGTGCTGGGGTATACACCAAATATAGCCGTTGGCGCGTGGTTCGGCAACAACAATAATACTCCGATGGAAAAAATGGTGGCCGGATTCATTGTCGCTCCGATGTGGAACGAATTTTTAACGGAAGCATTCAAAGATTTGCCAAAAGAATACTTTGAAAAGCCAAAAAACACAAAAGGTAATAAACCTTTTTTAAACGGCCAATGGCTGGGCGGACAGACTTATCTTGTGGATAAAATTTCTGGAAAATTAGCGACGGAGTTTACTCCACCAGAACTGATTCAGGAGAAAGTTTTGACGCAAATCCATTCTATTTTATATTGGCTGGATAAAAACAACCCCAGCGGAAGCAGGCCAACCAACCCAGAAAATGATTCCCAGTTTAGAATGTGGGAAATTCCAATCAGAAGCTGGGCGGAAAGCGCTAATATTAAAGACCAAACAGAAAACGATATCCCAAAAGAAAAAGACGATGTTCATAAGCCGGAATACGCGCCTATTATCAAAACAGAATCACCAAAAGAAAACCAGGCTTATGATTACAACAGCGACATAACGGTAAAATTTTCTTCTCAAGGTAAATTCGCGTTTAGCCAAGCCGACTTATTTTTCAATAATAATTACCTTGGTTCATTAAGCCAAGAGCCTTATATATTAACATTTAAACCGTCTGATTTGGGAACGGCGGCTAATGAGTCGGAAATAAAAATAATAATTTACGACAAAGTGAGGAATAAAAGCGAAAAAATAATACCAATTAAGATTAATTATTAAAATCTTATATCTTTTACCCCGCTTTTTTTTATTTTTTGAGACAAAAGCTGGATTATTTTATCTTTATTTAAAAATATTTCATTTTTCAATGTTCCGCTTGTAGCGGGATTGTTTTTTATATATATTACCCCAAATCTGTATTCTATATCATTTTCAGATAAGTTTATGTTTAAAATTTCATTAAGCGCCTTAACAGCTTCGTTTTGATAAAATTTTCCCGGCGGCGTTATTGTGAAAAATTTTTCCAAATAACCAGAGATATTTTTCCAAGCCATAAATTTTAATTACACACTCATTGGCATTACTAAATATTGGAATGTGTTGTCTTGGGCGCCAGTTATAAGAAGCGGCTTACCTTCGCCAGAAAATCTTAAAATTATTTCTTCAGAATTAATATTGGGCAAGCAATCATAAATATATTTATAATTAAAGGTTATTTTCACACTTTCGCCGGTTATTTTCGCTGGTATTTTCGCTATATTTTCTCCTGATTCATTATTAGAGGTTTTAATAGTTAAAAAACCATCTTCTGAATTAACAACCATATTCAACTCATTTAATTTTCCAGAAAACACCCCTGAAATTTTAAGCGAGTTTATAAAAAATTCTTTATTAATAATAATATCGGCGATAAATTTTTTGGGAATAATTTGGTTATAATCAGGAAAAATTCCATCCGTTAATCTAGAAATAAAAACTATATTGTCTTTTTTTAAATTTATTTGATTTTTATTAAATAAAATATCCAAATTACCTTCCTTCCCTTCAAAAATCCTAATTATCTCCACCACTGTTTTAAATGGAATAAGGATTGGTCCTAATTCAGGAAAAAAATAATTAAATTTTTTCTCCGCCAATCTAAATGAGTCTGTTGCGGTAAAAGTAATCATATTTGTTTTATTTGAATATAAATAAACTGAAGAAATTTCAGGTTTTATAGTTGATAAAGAGCAGGAATAAAACACTTTTTTAAGTCCTGATATAAAATCAATAATTGGTATGGAAAATTTATCATCTGATTTTAATTTTGGCAGACTAGGAAAATCATCAATTGGTTGGCTTTTAATAAGAGTGGAGTTATTATTAGTGGAAATTATTAGGTTGTTATTTTGAATTTCCATATTAATTTGATCACTTCCTGAAATATTAGATAAAAAACTATTAAAAATATTTGACGGAATAGTAATTTTACCTTTATTTTCTATTTTTGCTGGAATTATTATTTCCACCCCTAATTCAAGATTAGTGGATATTAATTTTAAATCTTTTCCATCAGCGTCTAAAAGTATATTGCTTAAAATAGGTAAATTAAGATTTTTTCCGGAAATTTTATCGCAAATAAAAACGGCTTCTTTAAGGTCTTTTTTAAAACATAAGAGTTTCATTTTTTTGTTTAATAATATTAATAATTAATTTTTTATATATAAATATATTATAGTTATTATTATATATGTGGATATGTTTATAAAAATAATTTATGGCTTTATTAATAATTAATTTTAATAAATTAAATGTGAATAATTTAAGGATTAATTGTAATAATTTTGTGAATTAAAAAATATTTTTAAAAACATAAAAATAAAAACATAATTTATTTTAATTTTACACACATAGTTATTATTTTTTTATTAACATTTTTTACACATATATTTTTAATTTTTAGAAATTATTTCTCTTATATTATTTATCTCTTGTTCAAGTTTTTTGTCATTTTTTATATCACAAGTTATTTTTTTATAAGCATGAATAGCTGTAGTGTGATCTTTTTGCCCTAATCTTCTACCAATATAAGGATAAGAAGTGTTTAAATCATTTCTTAATAAATACATCGCTATTTGTCTTGGTTTAACTATTTCCTGTCTTCTTGTTTTTTCATTTATTTTTTTTTCTTCAATATTATAATAATTAGCTATTATTTTAATAACACTATCAGCGGTAATAACCCGGATTGGCTTAATTTTTCTTTTTAATATTTCTTCAACATCAATTAAATTAAGAATCCTCCCTCTTATTTTTGATTGTCCAATCACGGAATTAAGCGCCCCCTCAAGTTCACGGATATTTTCTTTAATGTTTTTAGCTATAAAATCTATTATTTCATCCGATATTAAATAACCCCTTTGTTGCATTTTAACTCGCAAAATAGCCATTCTTTCTTCTAATGATGGTTGAGAAATATCAACCATCATTCCCCCTTCAAAGCGAGATTTAAGCCGGTCTTCCAGACCGACTATATATTGAGGTGGTTTGTCGGAGGAAAAAATAATTTGATTATTTCCATCATATAAAGCGTTGAAAATATGAAAAAATTCTTCTTGGATTTTAAGTTTATCGGAAAAAAATTGGATATCGTCAACTATTAAAAGATTGTATTTACGGTATTTTTCTTTAAAAAGATGGATATTTTTATTTTGAATGGATAAAACATAATCGTTGGCGAATTTTTCCGAAGTTAAATATTGAACTTTGGTCGCCGGATTATTTTTTTTTGTTTCATTGCCAATCGCCTGCAAAAGATGGGTTTTTCCAAGTCCAACTCCGCCGTAAATAAAGAGTGGGTTGTAAAGATTGCCTATGCTTTTTGAAACAGCTATAGCGGCAGAATGGGCTACTTCATTAAAAGAAGCCACCACAAAAGAGTCAAAAGTATATCTAGGGTTCAAATTAGCTTCCGTATCAGTATTAAGCTCTTGGAATCCTAACTGTTCCTCGTTGTTTCCTTGTTGTTTGAAATATTGTTTTTTTTCCGGTTGGTTAATTTGAGGGGGTTTGGATACTATTAAATAATCGGCGTGGCGGATGCTGGGGTTAAGGTTGCGAAGAGAACTGATTACGAATTTATAATATTTTGTGGACAACCATTCTTTCACGAAATCGTTAGGCACGTTTATTGTCACCACGCCATCTTCATACTTGCTTATATAAGTGTCTTTAAACCATGTGGAAAAATTAGCTTTTGAAACATTGGGCTCTATCTCAAAAAGAGCGTCTCTCCATAATTTTTCAAAATTATCCAACATGATTATTCCATTATACTTAAAGATATTTTTAATCAAATAGGCTTTAAAATAACATTATCTTAATATCTTGTGGATAATATGTTAATATTGATGACAATATGCTTCCCCAAAAAAATAGGATTAATAAAAAGCTATTTCTGGAGTTTATGAAAAAGGCAAAAACTTTTTCTTCGGACAATCTTAATTTGAAAGTCGCCTACAACTGTCCCAAAAACAGAGCCTTCGCCTTTGTCGCGTCTTTGAAAGTGTCTAAAAAGGCCACAGAACGCAATAAGTTGAAAAGAAGGGCGAGGGCGATAACTTATCTCCTGCTTGAGCGCGTTCCCACCGGAATTTGCGCGGCGGTTTTTTTTAAGCCGGCAATAATCGGCAAGAAATACGCCGAAATAAAAGACGAACTGATAATCCTTTATAAAAAAGCGAAAATAATATAGAATAATCACTATGTCTTATTTATACAACTTGGTTTTCTTTGAACCTTTATTAAATGGACTGGCTTTGCTGATAAAATACCTTCCCTTTCACGATATGGGGCTGGCCATTATCGTCCTTACTATGGCGGCGCGATTTGTTATTTTGCCTTTTACCCACAAATCAACCGTTACTCAAATAAAAATGAAGAAATTGGAGCCGGAGCTTAGAGAAATAAAAAACGCGCACAAGAACGATTCGCAGACGCAGGCGAAAAAAACAATGGAGTTGTATAAAAAGCACGGTATCAATCCCATAGCCGGCATTCTGACTCTATTCATCCAAATTCCCATAATTTTCGCTTTGTATAAGGTTTTTTTGGGCGGAACGACTTTTGATCCTGCCCATCTTTACTCTTTTGTCGCCGCCCCTGACTTCGTAAGCGTCAAATTTCTAGGTCTTATTGATGTGACTCAAAAAAGCTACATTATGCCGGTTTTGGCCGCCTTGACTCAGTTTTACCAAATGAAATTGGCCATACCGCCCATTAAAAAACAGGATATGGGGAACACTTTTAAAGACAATTTGGCTAAAAGCATGAATGTTCAAATGAGATATGTTATGCCGTTTTTCATATTTTTTATCGGTTTAAAGCTTTCCTCCGGCATCGCTCTTTATTGGACGACGATGAATATTTTTGCTATAGTTCATGAAGCGATAGTGAGAAGAAAGGCGGAAAAATTATATGGAGAACCAAATAAAAATAATATCAGTCTTACTGGAGGAACTGCTTGAAAAAATGACCGTTATCGGCCAAGTTGAATGCTCGGAAATGGACGGTGGCCCGGTTTTTACCATTAAAACAAGAGAAGCCGGCATATTGATAGGAGAAGACGGGAAGCATTTGATAGCCCTAAGCCATATTGTTAAAAAAATAGCTGAAAACAAGCTTAAAAAAGACAACATGGAAGACTTGCCTTTTCTTTTGGATGTCAACGGTTATCAAATGAAAAGAATTGAAGAGTTGAGAAATATCGCCCGAATGAGCGCTCAAAGAGTTATATTTTTCAAAAAAGAGATGGAAATGGAGCCAATGTCGGCCTACGACAGAAGAATTATTCATTCTGTTTTAGGTGGGTACCCGGACATTAAGACGGAAAGCGTCGGAGACGGTTTGGAAAGAAGGGTGGTTATAAAACCCATAATATAATGCTGGAAATAAAATTGTTGCCCAATTCAGAAGTGGAAATAATCGGCGAAATATCGGCCGAGATTTTTATGTCCGGCAAAAACAGGGCCGTTAAAGAGTTTTCCGAAAAAGTGGAAATGAACGGTTTTAGAAAAGGAAAAATTCCCGAGGATATAATGATTAAAAACTTGGGAATGGAAGTAATTTTGGAAAAAATGGCCGTTATCGCGTTGGAAAAAGAATATCCAAAAATAATAAGCGAGCATAAAATCAAAGCCATTGGCCGGCCGGAAATAACTTTAACCAAACTAGCCGAAAATAACCCTCTTGGATTTAAGGTGACAACTTCCATTTTGCCAAAGATAACCCTTCCCGATTACAAGAAGATAGCTCGCCTCATTGGCGGACAAGCCCAAAAAGTTTCCACCAGCGACCAAGAGATAGAAAAAACGATAGAAAACTTAAGAAAATCCAAAGCCAAAAAGAACGAAGAAGAATCTTTGCCGGAATTATCGGATGAATTCGCCAAGTCTTTGGGAAACTTTGAAAATATGGACGCGCTGAAAAACACAATAAGACTGAACATAACCGAAGAGAAGAAAACAAAAGAAAAAGAACGAAGAAGAATGGAAATTTTGGAAAAAGCGGCGGAAGAAATCAAACAAGATATGCCGAAATTTTTAGTGGAAGCGGAAAAAGACAAAATGGTCGAAGAAATGAAAAGAAATATCGCTCAAATGGGCTTGAAATGGGACGACTATCTGAAACACATCAAAAAAACGGAAGAAGAATTGAAGAAAGATTGGGAAAAAGATGCCGTAAAAAGGGTAAAATACGGCTTGATTCTTGATCAAATGGCGGAACAAGAAAAAATAGAAATCCCCGTCGAGGAATTGGAAAAAGAGGCGGCGGCGATGATTGAATACCACAAAAACTTAGGCCAAGATTTGGACAAAGAAAGAGTGGAACATTATCTGTCCGGCATAATGCGCAACGAAAAACTGTTTCAAATACTGGAAAACCAGAGCTAAAAGCCAAACGACTTACGATATCGTTTAGTAAAAAAGTCCAAACAATAAAAAGTATTTCTTGTCAAATTTGACGGCGGATAAATTTATAGTAATATCACCAATATGACCACCATAACTTTTGAAAATGATATAAAAATTAACAAGAACAAGTTTAAGGACATTAACGACTTTCGAGATTATATTGAAGATAATTTTTATTTTACCGAACTTAAAAAAGTTCTGAAATCAAAAATATCCCCAAAAATAAAGGCGGAAATGAAAGAAACAAAAAAACTGGGAAAAACCTGTTTTATAAACATTTAAAATGCCAATAAAAAACATTTTTGAGAGAGACGACATTTTATTTGAACTGAAACAGAAAAATCTACTTGCAAAATACAAAAAAGCCAAGAATTTCATTTTAGAAAACCATTCAAAATTGGTTGACCTTAAAAAAAGAAAGCCTCAAAAAGATGAAGTATGGCAATTTAGAATAGACAAGCAATTCAGAGCCTATTGTTATTTTGAAAAAGATACCCTGATTGTATTTCACATAGACAATCATCAAAACTAGAGAAGTTTGACAGGGTGGGCGTTTGTCTTTATGTTTTAACTATTATGTTAATACCGACAGTCATAGAAAAATCACAGTTTGGGGAAAGGGCGTATGATATTTACTCCCGCCTTTTGAAGGAAAGGATTATTTTTCTTTCCGGGCCGATAAGCGACGCCACGGCCAATACCGTCATCGCCCAACTGCTTTTCCTCCAACACGAAGATCCCAAAAAAGACATTTATTTGTATGTAAATTCGCCGGGCGGTTCGGTTACGGCCACTTTGGCGATGTATGACACAATGAAGCACATCAAACCGGATGTTTCCACTATCTGCGTCGGCGTGGCCGCTTCAGGAGCCGCTGTTATTTTAGCCGCTGGCGCCAAAGGGAAAAGATTCGCCCTTCCCAACGCCGAAGTGATGATCCACCAATTGATGGGCGGAGCGGAAGGCCAGGCCACGGAAATAGAGATAACGGCCAGACATATGATAAAAATCAAAGATCGGCTCAATAAAATTTTATCCGATGCTACCGGTCAGACGATCAAGAAAGTTGAAGCCGATTCCGACCGCGACTTCTATATGGACGCCGAAGAGGCCAAAAAATATGGAATGATAGACGCGGTTTTGAAAGAAAAAAGCAAATAAAAAATATTTCAATGAATTAATTTAATATAGTTATATGTAAGAATTGTGAAGAACGCTCTCAATTCTTACATATAATACTATTAATACTATGAAAAAACACAAAGAAATAATTTATCAATATGAAACAATTTTTGATCCTAATGGAGACGGGTATACTGTTACTGCGCCAAAATTGCCAGGACTGGTTACCGAAGGGGGCAATTTGAAAGAAGCGCGCGAGATGGCAAAAGACGCCATAAAATGTTATTTAGGGGCATTGTTAAAAGAAAAAGTATTGATTTCTAGGCCGTTGTTTCATAAAGAAATGATAAAAGTGGCGGTATAATTTTGTGGCAAAACTTCCACGCATTCCTTCATTGCTTGTAATTAGAGCGCTCAAAAGAACTCGTTTTTATGAATTTCACCAATCGGGAAGTCATATTCAACTTCGTCATTTAGGCAATCAAGCATTGCGCGTCACAATTCCATTTCATAGAAAAGATTTAACACCCAAGACCTTGAAGTCCATCATCAAACAAGCCGGTTTGACTGTTGATGAATTTATTAGACTGCTCTAAATTATACTACCCATTCTCCGTTCAAGTTTATTGAAAACCATAAAAATTTAATGTGAGTTACAACAAGAAGAAGTGGAAAAAATGGACACCAAAAAAGGTTAAGGCGTGGCTTAAAAATAACCATGTAAAATAGGCTAAAACCACTTTCACCTGAAAAAGAAGAATAAAGACCATAATCGGGTTGCTTATACAATTATGGTCTTTTTTTTGGGTTGACGAGACTTTTTACATGATTCTTCCTATCAAGCTTTTTCCTGTCATTTCCGGCGGAGTTTCCAATCCCAACAATTCCAAAACCGTCGGGGCGACATCGGAAAGAGTGCCGGTCACTTCTTTATAATTTTGGTTTACCTCTTCCCCGCTCAATTCTTTGTTTCTTCTGAAATCGTTGCCGATCAAAAAAAAGGGAACAGGATTAAGGGAGTGTCTTGTTTTGTTTTCCCCGGAAAATTTATAAATTTTTTCTTCAGCGTTGCCGTGGTCGGAAGTGATAACGGCCACTCCGCCCAGTTCCAAAACCCTGGAAGAGATTTTGCCGACGCACTCGTCCACTTTTTCTATGGCGCGGGCCGTCGCGTCAAAGTTGCCGGTGTGTCCAACCATATCGGCGTTGGCGAAATTAACGGCGACAAAAGGATACTTTGTAAGATTTTCTAAAACATTTTCCGTTATTTTATCAGCCGACATTTCCGGCGTTGATTCATAATGCCCGCCGGGCGGCGACGGCACCAAAATTCTGTCTTCGCCGTCAAAAGACGCTTCCGCCCCGCCGTTTAAGAAATAAGTGATGTGGGCGTATTTTTCCGTTTCGGCAATGTGCAACTGCTTTAAACCGGCGGCGGAAATGGTTTTGGCCACAGGGTGTTCAACCTCGGCGGACTTAAAAGCGGCCGGACAAGAGTTGTTGGAAAAGCACGGCAAGCTTTTGTCATACTCGGTCATAGTCACGAAAAATAAATTTTCCAGCTTTTTTCTGGGAAAAAACTGAAAAGTATCGTCAACAAAAGATTGAGTCAGTTGGCGGACGCTGTCTTCTCGAAAGTTAAAGACAATAACGCTGTCGCCGTCCTTGATTCTTCCCTCTCGGCTGGAGATGACGCCGGCTTCAACGGCATCATCGCCCAAATCTTGGGCGTATTGGCTTTTTATATATTCGGAAGCGGAGTCAAAACGGTTTCCTTTTCCATTAGTGAAAAGTTCGTAGGCCTTTTGCGTTTTACCCCACTCGCCGTTTCTGTCCATGGCATATCCCCGGCCGATAACAGAAACGATTTTTATGTCGGGATAATTTTCCGTCAGATTTTTTTCCAACTCGGCGTAAAAATCGCCCCCCTCTTTTTTGTAAGCGTCTTTGCCGTCGGTGAAAAGATGCAGATAAGCCGGCAAGCTGTTTTGTTTGGCCAGATCAAGTAAAGCTTGCGAGTGTTCAAAATAACTATGAACCGTGCCAGTGGAATACAGCCCCATAAAGTGAAGCTGGCCGCCAGTTTTCTTTATATGGTCTATGGATTTCGCGAAGGCTTCGTTTTGAAAGAACGAGCCGTCTTTTATGGCGGAAGATATTTTGGGCAGATAATTGTGGATTATTTTCCCCGCGCCAATGGTCAAATGACCCACCTCGCTGTTTCCCGGCTCGCCCCACGGCAAGCCTACGGCGATTCCCGAGGCTTGCAAAGTCGTGAAAGGAAAATATTTTTCCAGCTCGGCGAAATTTGGCTGTTTGGCGATTTCCCAAGTGGAAATTGATTTTTCTTCCGGCACGCCGAAACCGTCTATTATGACAAGGACGACCGGGCGGTAATCTTTTTTCATAATTTTATTTTACCATACATATTATAAAACTTTACCCCGTTAGCAGTTCGGGGTGGACAAAAAGAGCCGAATTTAGTAGTATAAAAATGTAATTTTATTGATTTAATTTTTTAGTCTTATGTTCAATTTCATTTCTTTGTTGGAACCGAGCATAGAACTTACCCAAATTTATGAACCTAACCAAAGTGTTTCTTTTGGCCGGTTTTTCCGGCTTGGGCGGGCTGGCAATTGGATATTTTTTCCACATGCTACTCTCTCTGCAGAAAAAAAATTCCGCGGACTTAAAGACAAAACAGCTTCTTCTTGAGGCTAAAGACAAAGCGCAATCAGTCACGGAAGAAGCCGCTAAAAAAGCCCAAGCTATCCTAGACAGCGCCAAGCAGGAGGAAAAAAACTCCCTCATTCAGACGCGAAAAATTGAAGAAAGGATTTTGCAACGAGAAGAAAGTCTGGAGAAACAAAGGCTTGGTATAGAGAAATCAAACGCAGAGATACATGAAAGTATAGAAAAACTAAAAAAGAAGAAAGAAGAAATAGAAGGCATTGAACAACAAAAATTGGCCGATTTGCAGAAAGTCGCATCTATGACCGAAGAAGAAGCCAAGTCCAACCTGATGAAAGCGACAGAAAAGAAATACGAAGAAGATATTCTGGGACGAATTAAAAAACTGGAATCCCTCGGGCGGGACGAGTTTGAAAAAAGAGCCAGAGAAATACTCGTAACCGCCATCCAAAGGCTGGCTTCTTCCACCGCTTCGGAGGTTACCACCACGACCGTCTCAATACCTTCGGACGACCTTAAGGGCAAAATCATAGGCAAAGAGGGGCGAAATATCAGGGCGTTGGAAAGGGCGGCCGGAGTGGAAATTATCGTGGACGATACGCCCGGGTCAATCGTTATTTCCGGTTTTGACCCGGTCAGAAGGCAGACGGCCAAAGTCGCCCTGGAGAATCTTGTTTCCGACGGACGAATCCAGCCGGCTAGAATTGAAGAGGTGGTGGAAAAAGCCAGGAGCGAGGTGGAAAAAACCATCAAGCAAAAAGGAGAAATGGCCGCTTACGAAGCCGGAATAATTGATTTGGACCCGCGCCTGCTGACTGTTTTAGGCCGGCTTTATTTCAGAACCAGTTATGGACAGAATGTCTTGCAGCATTCCATTGAGGCGGCCCATATCGCCGGAATGTTGGCGGCGGAACTGAAGGTTGATGTCAATGTGGCCAAAAAAGGAGCGTTGCTCCACGATATAGGCAAGGCGATGGACCACGATGTCCAAGGAACGCATGTGGAAATCGGCAAAAGAATTCTTCAGAAATTCAATGTTGACGAGAAAATAATCAAGGCGATGCAATCTCATCATGAAGAATATCCGTTTGAAACGACGGAAGCCGTTATCGTGCAGGTGGCCGACGCCATTTCCGGAGCCAGACCGGGCGCGAGGAGAGATTCTTTGGAAAACTATCTAAAGCGCTTGGAAGATTTGGAAAATATCGCCAAATCGTTCGGGGGCATAGAAAAAACCTACGCCATTCAAGCCGGTCGAGAGATAAGGGTTTTCGTGATGCCGGAAAAAGTATCCGACCTGGAAGCCAAAAAAATGGCTAGGGACATAGCCGACAGAATAGAAAAGGATCTCAGGTACCCGGGAGAAATAAAAGTGAATGTGATAAGAGAAAGCCGGGTGATTGAATACGCGAGATAAGTCGAAAGTCTATAAAGTCTATAAAGCCAAAAATATCGTAAAATTTAAAGACTTGATGGACTAATAATATGGCTTAATATATAATCAACGGTAATAGCAACAAGCCTGCCTGTCGGCAGGCAGGGTCGAGTTTAAAAAAATAAGATATCAAAACATAAATTTATGAATAAAGCAGGAATAGCCGATGCAGTTCATGTTGTTGTTGGAGGCACAAAAACAATAGCCGAACAAGCGGTGGAAAAAGTTATAGAGGTTATAATCGGTTCTTTGAAGAAAGGAGAAGAAGTGTCTATCGCTGGACTGGGCATTTTTTCCGTCAAGGAAAGGGCGGCCAGACAAGCGCGAAACCCGAGAACGGGAGAAGCGATAAGCGTCCCGGCCATGAAGGTTCCGAAATTCAAAGCCAGCAAGCACCTTAAAGACTCCGTGAAGTAATTTTTCAATAAATTTGAAAAATGCGGTTGCAAACAAACCGTCCCGCTCAAGAGCGGGACGGTTTGTTTTTGATATACTGGAACCAATGGATTTAAAATCTTTGCGCCAGCAGTTTCTGGAACACCTTGAAGTGGAAAAAGGGCGGAGCCTGAAGACTGTTGAAAATTATGACAGATACATAAAGAGGTTTTTGGAGTTTGCCAAAATCAGTTCCCCTTCCCGAATAGATGACGAGTTGGTCAGAAAATACAGGCTTTTTCTCAATCGGGAAGAAAAAAGCAATGGCGAAAATTTGGACAGAAAAACGCAGAATTATTATCTGATCGCTTTGCGCGTGTTTCTGAAATATCTGGCCAAAAGAAATATCGCTTCTCTGCCGGCGGAAAGGATAGAATTGGCCAAAACTCCGCAAAGAGACTTGGATTTGATAACGGAAGAAGAATTACAAAGATTATTGGATGTAAAAGGGGGTGAAACAAAAGATATAAGAAATAAGGCGATTCTTGAGCTGCTTTTTTCCACCGGTTTGCGTGTTTCCGAGCTTTGCGCGCTTAATCGAGATTCTTTTGGAGAGGCCAAAAACGGCGAAATTTCCATCAGGGGAAAGGGGGGCAAAATCAGAGTAGTATTTATATCGGAAAGCGCAAAACAAGCCGTCAAAAATTATTTAGACAAAAGAGGCGATACCGAAGAAGCATTATTTTTTATCACTCCCCGTTCTGTGGAACGAATGATCAAACAGCGCGCCATAGAAGCCGGAATTTCCAAAAAAGTGACGCCTCACATCATTCGCCATTGTTTTGCCACCGACTTATTGTCCAACGGCGCCGACATTCGCTCCGTCCAAGCCCTCCTAGGCCACTCCAACATCGCCACCACCCAAATCTACACCCACGTGACGGACAAACAGCTCCGCGATGTGCATAAAAATTTCCACGGAAAAGGGAGGAAATAAAAAAACGAGTCAAACAGTTTTATCTCATTATTTTTTCCGAAATTTCCGGAATTTCTTTAATGAAAAAGTTTTTCACCTTTTTCCAGCTGGCATCAAAATTGATTTCCGGGTTGGGATCGCTTTCTGCATCTTCAAAATAGACCAGACTTTTTAAAATATGATGGTAGTCGTGCGCCACCGACGGATATTGGACTTTAAGGCGCTTGATAATTTCCTCCAAAGGTTCTATGTTTTTAGCGCACCAGTAAAGGTCAAAAAAGTCCCTCTTTCTCCCCCGTTGGGATATGGCGGTTATTTTCATAACGGCGAGGTCTTTAGCTTGGAGCACTCTGATCGCTCCGTGCCATAACGGCTCTTGTTTGGGAATAAAAAAGGGATAAGCGATAAAACTCACCTTAGCTTTTAAAAGCTGACCGTAAATAGTATTTTTTCTATTAAAACTTAACACCCAGTCTTTATTATTTGAAAATTTTGCCAGCAGTTCCTCCATATCAAAATCTTTATTTTCCGTAAAAAAGTCCAAGTCAAGAGATTTGCGATTTCCCGCTTGAAGCGCTAACGCCGTCCCTCCGGCAAGATACCAACCCGATTCCTTAAGCCATTTTTCTTCAGACAAAAACATCAAAGCTTTCTTGGTTTGGCGAGGCAAAATTTCGTAATGCCAGTTTGCCCCGTAAGAAATCGGTTTTTTCTTCGGATTTATTTTTTGAGAAGAAGATTCCATAGTGTTTTTGTTTCCGGCCGCAAACATCTTGACTTGCTAACAACTTTTCTTAATAGATTTTTGTCGTAATGATTTAATACCCAGCGCGCTTCTTTATCATTGCCAAAATCGGCAATGCGCTCAATGATATATTGGGCGTTTTTTTTCGGGTCTATTTTTTTCGGGTTAACATCCCAAAATAGCGTTGGTCTGAATTTAATTTTCATTGATTTATATTTAACATTATACCATAAATATCAACGCAATAAAACCAATTAACAGCCACTCCAACATCACCACCACGCAAATTTATACCCACATTACGGACAAACAGCTCCGCGATGTTCATAAAAATTTCCACGGAAAAACAAGAAAATAAATTAAACCTTAGAGAGGAAGTAAGCGTATAATTTTAAGAATTAAAAATGTCTTTGCCAATAAGCTCCCAAAAAGGAATGAAGTTAATTTCGGTTTTGCCGACGATCAACGAGCCTTTGAAGCTTTTGTTGACGATAAAAGCTTTTTCCGGCGAGTATTTTTCAATGAAACTTCTAAGCGAGCGGTTAATTTCCGGTTTTTTAATATCGGCGTATTTTACTTCAATAGGGATTAATTTATCGCCCGAACTTGCGACAAAGTCCACCTCGGCTTTTTCTTTCGTTCTCCAGTAATTTATTTTTGCTCCCGAAAACAAAAATTTTATTTTCAAAACGTTAAAGATAAAATTTTGGAAAACAAATCCGGAACCGTCCATCTCCGAGGCTTTTCCAAATAAGCCCAAAGAGTAATTTCTGAAACCAATATCGTGGAAGTAAATAACCGGAGATTTTGTTATTTCTTTTCTAGCGTTTTTGAAGTAAGGCGAAACCGCTTCCGTGATGAAGGTTTTTTCCAAATACCAAAGATAATTTCTGACGGTAACTGCGGAGATGCCGACGGTGTTTGATAATTCCGAATAATTAATCATTTTCCCCGTCTGGCTGGCCAAAATTTTGACCAAAGAATTGAACGCATCCAGTTTCTCAATTTTTAACAAATAAGCGATGTCTTTTTCCATGTAACTGCTATATATCTCGGAGATTATTCTCGTTTTTTCTTCCAACGTGTCTTCGGTAACAACTCGCGGATACCCGCCAAAATTAAGATACTCGGCAAGTAATTCAACGGTTTTTTTGTTTTCAACGGCAAAATAATTATCCAGCCGATCACTGTATTTGTATTCAGTTTTAAAATTGACAAATTCACTAAATGACACGGGGAAAATTTCAAACATCGCTTTCCTGCCGGCTAAAGACTCGTGGATTTTTTCTTTCAGCTCAACGCTTCCCGAGCCGGAAATAATAAATTTATAAGGCAAAGCCATATCATAAATCCCTTTTAGAAACACTCCGGCATCCTCTTTTCTCTGGATCTCGTCAATGAAAACACAACCTCCGTTGTTGCCGAATTCCAGTTTCAATTTTTCCACCATGCTGTTTTGAGACGAAAAAAATTTTTGGTCGTTTTCAAAATCAAGACTTAGAAAAACAGTCTTTTTGCCAGCAAGTTCAAGGTGTTTTTTGAGCAACATCATTAAAGTTGTCTTACCGGCCTGTCTTGGCCCGGCGATAAGGGTAATTTCTTTTTTAGAAAGATGCTTTTTCAGGTCTTCAAAAACATCACGTTTTATAAATGACTTTATTTCATTCATACTTACATTTTAGCCCGAGTATTCTTAAAGTCAAGTATTAAAAAACTCCAACATCACCACCACCCAAATTTATACCCACATTACCGACAAACAGCTCCGCGATGTCCACAAAAATTTTCACGGAAAAGGGAGGAAATAAAAAAAGAAAATTAAATTTTAGACACAATGTCCATAAAATTTTCTATATCTTTTATGTCATGATGAATGATTTTATAAACCAAATCGTAGTTTATTTTATCGTAATCGTGGGCTACGGCGTTTCTAAAACCGGTCATACCAATCATTTTTTCCGTTAAATCTTGAGAGATAAGCCCTTCTTCGCGCAAAATATGGAAAGATTCCGCCATTGTGGTCGGCTTGCGAAAATTTTTATAAGCGATAACGGCCTCGGCCAAGTCTATGGTTGATTGAGCCGCCAAATACAGATACCTTTCAACCGCCCCTTTAATGTCAATATTGTTTTCAATCTCTTCTCTTGAATGTTTTTTATACCTTTCTGTTATCTTTAGATACTTTTTAATAGAACTTATTTTATTTTCAATGACGGATAAATTTGTCATGTTTTTTAGGCGCGGGTTAAGCCATGCCTTAATAAAAGAGAATGAAAATCAAAATATTCGTTTAAGATTTTCGGCTCAATAATTACTTTATACGGCTCCACTTCATATATCAGCTTTCCTTCTTTGATAACATTAAATTTTAGTTCCGGGCTTTCGGTTATATCTAACATCACCATGTCTACCTTGTCTGTTTTTAAGGCGCGGCTGATTTTGTCTTGCAGGGAAAATTTTAAATCAAAAGTCTTTTTGACCCCCTTTTTTTCAGTATAAACGGCAAAATCATAATCGCTAAGAGGGCCGCCCTCTCCTCTTGCCTTGGACCCAAAGAAATAAACCAGCTTTATTTCCGGATAATCTTTAAAAATCGGCGTTATTTTCCCTTTAATTTCTTTTAATTCTTCCATGTTGATATGATAAGCGATTGAAGAGCTTAAAGCAATTAAATGACCACCACGCAATTTTATACCCACATTACCGACAAACAGCTCCGCGATGTCCATAAAAATTTCCACGGAAAAACAGAAAAGGGCAATCATTGTAAAATTACAACAATGATTGCCCCTCTTCACCTAAGCTCCTCTTTGAAAGTTTTTTGCAAATGATTCATAAATAATTTTCTCTTTTGAGCGGGTAAGCGCCCAAAGAGAAAGATTGGCGCCATGTACATTAACGCAAAAAAAATAAAAAATGAGAAGTTTACCGCATTGTTGTTCGTAACCCCCTTCATTGATAAGAATTTTACCACCTCGTCCTTAATCACTCTTGCTGTGTGTTCTTTGTGGCCGAGAGTTTTTTCTTCTTTTACTATGAAAGACACTGTTAAAATAGACACAACAATTAATACCGCTATCATCCATGGCCACATTTTAGGCATTTTCTATCCTCCTAAAAATTTTTCAGTCTCCAGAATAAAATATTCGCCTGTTAAGATACTCTATATAATAGAATACACGCTTTATTCATTTTGTCAAGCATTTTTGGAAAATTTATTTGAAGTGTTAGACTGGTTTATATCTATGACCACCGAAACAGCGCTTAATCCCCAAATTGAAGAAGGCTGGAAAAAGGTCTTGGCGGAGGAGTTTGGCGCAGAGTACATGAAGGAGCTGAAGAAAAAACTCAAGGAAGAATTGAAGTCCGGCGTTATTATTTATCCCCCGCCCAAACAGATTTTCAACGCTTTCAATCTCACGCCGTTTGATAAAGTCAAAGTTGTCATCCTTGGCCAGGACCCCTATCACGGGCGTGGGCAAGCGCACGGACTTTCTTTTTCCGTGCCAGACGGAGTCAATCCCCCGCCGTCTCTGCTGAATATCTTTAAAGAAATAGAAAGCGACTTGGAGGTTAAACCGCCAAAAACAAAAAGTGGAAACCTTGAAGGTTTGGCCATGCAAGGCGTGTTGTTGCTTAACGCCATTCTTACCGTCCGCGCCAGTTCTCCAGCGTCTCATCGTGATATTGGCTGGGAAAAACTAACCAACGCCGCCATCAAAGCTCTTTCGGACAAAAGAGAAAATATCGTTTTCCTCCTCTGGGGCAAGTTTGCCCAAGAAAAAGAAAGCCTGATAGACGCGAGCAAGCACCTTATCCTCAAAGCTCCTCACCCCTCCCCTTACTCCGCCAATTCCGGCTTCTTCGGCTGTAAACATTTTTCCAAGACTAATGCTTACCTTCTTAAAACAGGACAAGAGCCGATTAATTGGAAATTTTGCCTCCCACTTGGACATTGAATGTCCAAGTTACTTCACCCACCATTTTTGGCGGATTTCTTTGATTTCGGCTTGTTCCAGCTCGTTTTTCTTGTCCTTGGCTTGTTTGGCGAGATTTTCCAGTTCTTTGTCGCCAAGCGCGTTTAACTCCATGGCTCTTTTTTCCAGATATTCCGCCGTATTTTTTTCCGGCTCGTCTAAAACTTCTTCAAAAAGAATATTTAAAATTTGGCCGATTTTCGGGCCGGGCTGGATTTTCAGCAGTTCCATAATTCTTATCCCGTTTATTTTAAGGGCGGTAACGGATAGCGGCGCGCGCATCGCTTCATCTATCATTGATTCGTATTTTCGCAATCGGTACGGGCTTTCTTTCGGCCGGCCCATGCCGATGCGGTCGCAGAAGCGGACATTCATCAATTCCCAAATGTTTTCCGGACCGACATTGCGGACAAGCCGCCTGACGGCGGATAAAGTGATTTTTTCCGTGTCGGAAAAAAATAAATGATAACGCACCAATTTGGATATGAGGTCAATGGATTTTTTAGAAAACTTCAAACGAGAAAGTATTTTAGCCGTCATTTTGGCGCCTATCACATCATGGCCATAGAAAGTCCAATCCCCTTTCTCCTCGCCCCATCTTCTGGTGGCGGGTTTGGCGACATCGTGAAGCAGAGCCGCCAGCCTTATTTCCAATGACCATTTTTTAGACACCGCGTGTTCCAAGCTTTTAAGATTATGTTCCCAAACGGTAAAACTATGCGCTTTGTTTTGTTCCGCGCCGATTCCCTCCTCCAATTCCGGCAGAATGTATTTCAGCATCCCAGTTTCGTTCATCAATTCAATTCCCTCTTTCGCCCGGTCGCTCATAATCACTTTTACAAATTCGTCATGAATTCTTTCTTGGGCGATTTCTTTAAGATGCCCGGCGTGTTTCTCAATAGCCTTCTTTGTCGCTGACTCTATTTCAAAGCCGAGTTCGGCGGCGAGCCTGATGGCGCGCAAGATGCGCAAAGCGTCTTCGTTGAAACGATTGTTCGGATCACCAACCGCCCTTATTATTTTCTTTTCCAAATCATTTTGCCCGCCAAAAAGGTCAATTAGTTCATATCCCGCCTCATCGCCCGCCTGTCCGGCAGGCAGGGTCAAAGCCATAGCGTTGACGGTAAAGTCGCGCCTTTTCAAGTCTTCTTCAATGTTTGACGTGAAACGCACCTCATCCGGCCGGCGCTTGTCAGAATAGCCGGATTCTAAGCGATAAGGGGTTACCTCCACCACCTTCAAAGTTTCATCGTCTATGTCGTTTATAACGCCAACGGTGCCGTATTTATTTTCGTAAACGGAATGAGGAAAAAGTCTTTGAATTTCTTCCGGCTTGGCATTAGTCGTAATGTCCCAGTCTTTTGGTTTCATATGCAACGCCAGACTGCGGACGCATCCGCCCACAAAATAGGCTTCAAAGCCGTTTTTAATGAGGGTGTCGGCTATATTTTTTACCAAGGGAGGAATTTTTTTGATTTTTTCTCGCATTATCTGTATATTTTAGCATTTTTGTGATAAATTAGATAGAGTTTTTAAAATGCCCCCGTAGTGAAATGGATATCACGCAACGCTTCGAACGTTGTATTGTGGGTTCGAGTCCTGCCGGGGGCAAAATTGCGCAAAGCGGGCAAACTGCTTTGCCCGCGAGCAATTTTGCCAGCCATAGCGATATTTTTGTTTTGCGGAGCAAAGGCAAAAATCGCGAGGCGGGGTCGCGAAATTTTTTCGTCAGAAAAAATATTTGTGACCACCAAAATTAAAAGACAAAGGACAGCTTATGGACTGTGGATAACTCCTGACCGTAACCGTCCAATAATGTCTAAAAGTTATCCACACTATTCACAAGTTATATACACAGCCATAAAATCAAGCAAAAGGACATTGTCCATTACCTTAAAAGACATAAAACAGCCTGTCCATTAACTTTCGTTAAAGGACGACAAAAACGTCCATTTAAATACCCTTATTTTTAGCCGTTTTTTAGAAAAATATGGATAAAACTACCAATGATCCAAAACATAAAAAGAAAATAGGCGCTCTTGGAGAAAATATGGCTTGTAGGTTTCTCGTGAAACATGGTTTTAGGATTTTAGACAGGAATTACAGTAAAAAATGGGGAGAAATAGACATTGTGGCGGAAAAAGATAAGATTTTTCGTTTTATAGAGGTAAAAAGTATTGTTTCATATGAAACAAATAGGTATAGGCCGGAGGAAAATGTTCATTACCAGAAACTTAAGAGATTATCCAGAGTAATCCAAACTTATTTGTTAGACAAGAAAGTTTCATATGAAACAGAGTGGCAAATTGATATTATGGCCGTTTTTTTGGATTTGGAGAACAAAAAGGCTAGATTTAGGTTTACGGAAAATATAATTATATAGGTTTCATCCTCCTCGTCGGCGGACAAGTATGAAACCAAACTAAAATCGGGGTGCCGAGAATCGAACTCGGCCTACCTGCTCCCAAAGCAGGCGTACTACCAATATACGACACCCCGTATTGTGTTATTTTATCTTAATTTTCATAAAAAGCTATCCTAAGTTCTAATCTAAATCGCTACACCCCATAAATACTTCCGGGTGGTTGACAGGATAATTTTTTGAGGTATAATGCTTGGCAGAACAAAGAAGCAGTTTTTTGAAATAAAAATAAAAATTGTGTTGGTTCTTATTTTAAATTTTTTTTAAGCAAAGAAAGGGAGGTAAGTATTATGTCTATGTTAAATAAAGGAGGAGATATTTTTACTTTGTTGGGTATTCAAGAGGAAAAAGAGGCGTTGGCGCAAATAGAGCCAGAAACAATAACACAAGAGGAGGCTGACTTGTTTCTTGGCAGGAGTAAAGGAATTCGTCCTCATTATTCCCATACCGATTACGATTCTGATATCCAGCAAGGGCAAAATGACGACTGAAATAAAACCACAACCAACACAAAATATAAGTTTTTGGGGTATCTCGTAGGTACCCCATTTTTTCTGAAATTTCTTGAAAGAAAGGGATTAAATGAGAAATAGCTTGCAAAAAAGGCTTAACAGAGAAGGTTGGACGGGAAAACAACTGTCCGCTTTTTTGGAAAAACATGGGATAATAAGAGGGTGGAAGACAGTTTTGAACGATCTAGGAAAGGGCATACGAAGTTTTCCGGTTAATAGAATTGGCGGATGTGTCGTTCTTTCGCAAGGAACAGCTGCGAAATACATCCGATTTATTCTTGAAAACAAAAAGAAAAACATTAAATCAACAGGAATTGTTGATGATATAATCAAGGACTTAAATGGAGAAACAAAAAAACGCTCAAATACTAAGACTTAATGATCGGTTTAATAAATTTAGAGGGGTAGAAACATTGCCCCTCTTTCTTTTTTGACTTTTGTCAGGAAAGGGATATAAATAAAGGGCATTAAAGCGGTTGTTTAAAAGGTCAAATAATTATTAATTTTATTAAAATTTTTAAAAATATGGCAGACGAAGAACAAAAGAAAACAGAAGAAGAAACAACTGAAGACGCGGATCATAAATTTGATCCGGATTCGGATGCGTGCGGAGCCTGTGGCGGATGCGGCCTGCCCGCAACGCCTTAGAGCGGCGTAGCGATGGCGGGCGGGATTAGTTAAATGGTATAACATCAGTTTTCCAAACTGAGGTCAGGAGTTCGATTCTCCTATCCCGCATTTGTGTTTATTGTTCACAAAATTTCATTTTGTGCTAAGATTGGAATATGAAAAAATTTAAAAAAATCTACAATTTTACGGCTATTTTTGAACCGGCCGAAGAGGGTGGCTATGTTGTGTATGTCCCAGCTATTCCTGGCTGTATGACGCAGGGGGAAACATTTGAAGAGGCCGAAATGATGGCTAAGGATGCCATAGAAGGATGCCTGGAGGTTCTCAAAGACTTGAAACAAGAAATTCCTTTTGAATCCGACAAGTTTATTGTCGCTAAAATTCCAGCCGAAGTTTCTTGCTAAACACAATGAAATTTCCTTCTTTGAGGCACAAAAAGGTTGTCAGGGTTTTAAAGAAAATTGGCTTTGAAGAAGTGCGGCAAACGGGAAGCCATTTGATTTTATTGAACCAGGAATCTAAAAAAATAATCTCAGTGCCTATTCACAACAAAGACATTAAAAAAGGACTTCTGATTGGTATTATTAAACAGGCGGGTTTAACAACGGAGGAATTTATTAAGATGCTTTAAAATTTTTTTCCAAAAACTAAACTAAACTTAACTAAACTAAATGGAAAAAATTTTAAACATTGGTCGCACCACAAGAGTACTTCCAATTTCTACACTCGCTTCGCTCGTAAGAAATTTCGGTCGCAAGATAATTCCCAAGCCGGTTTTTGAATTTTTCCAGCCGGCGTATCATTTGACGCTGGCGTATTTGGCGGCGCTGGTTTACGGTTTTCCTTCGCGTAAAATTAGGGTTATAGGCGTAACCGGCACGAAAGGGAAGTCGTCCACTGTTTATTTCCTAAGCCGGATTTTTGAAGGCGCCGGCTACAAAACGGCGGCCATTTCCACCATTCAATTCAAAATCGCCGAAAAAGAATGGCCCAACAGCCTAAAGATGACAATGCCAGGCCGGTTTGCCATCCAATCTTTTCTTGCCAAAGCGGTAAAAGCCAACTGTAAGTTCGTCGTTCTGGAAGTCAGTTCGCAGGGAATTCTCCAAAATCGGCACCGGTTTATAAACTTTGATACGGCGGTTTTCACCAAATTGGCGCCGGAACATATAGAAGCGCACGGTTCGTTTGAAAATTATAAAAAATACAAGCTGAAATTTTTTGAATATGTGAAAAACAATCATGTTATAAATAAAGACGATAAATATTTTCAGGAATTTTATAACATTCCCGCCAAAAACAAAATAACTTATTCGGCAGGCCTGCCCGCCTCGCAAGTGGAAGCGTTGCGGGCGGGGGATTATAAAAATCTAAAATTAAAATTATGGGGCGACTTTAATGTCGCCAATGCGGCGGCGGCCATAAAAACAGCGGAAATTTACGGGATTGACGCGGAAAAATCCGGAAAGATTTTGGAACAAATTGAAAGTTTGCCCGGCCGGATGGAGTTAATTGAAGAAGGTCAGAATTTCAAAGTTGTCGTGGATTACGCTCACACGCCCGATTCTATGGAGGCGGTTTATGGAAGTTTAAAACCAAAATTGGCCGAAAATTCTAAGCTAATCTGCGTTTTTGGCGCCACCGGCGGAGGTCGAGATAAATGGAAAAGGCCGGAATACGGCAAAATCGCCGAAAGATATTGCGATGAGATAATTCTGACCAACGAAGACCCGTATGACGAAAACCCTGTTTCAATTTTGGAACAAATTGAAACAGGGTTTTCGCAAGCGGAAAGCATAAAGCCTGCCTGCCGGACAGGCAGGTCAAAAGTCCATAAAGTGTTGGACAGAAAAGAAGCGATACAAAAAGGCATAAGTCTGGCTAAAAAAGGGGACATCGTGATAATCACCGGCAAGGGGAGCGAATCAACAATGATAATAGCCAACGGCAAAAAAATCCATTTTGACGACAGAATAGCGGCGAAGGAGATATTAAGAAGTCTCTAATGTTGTGAGGTTAATATGGATTCTTGGCGCCTCGGACTTCAAAGTGGACATGGCAGCCGGTGGAATTGCCGGTGGAGCCGACATAGCCGATAACCTGGCCTTGCACCACATGCCAGCCGGCGGAAACAATGTTGGATAACAAGTGAGAATAAAGAGTTTGCGTTCCGTTAAGGTGGGTGATAACGACATAATTGCCATAGCCGCCGTTCCAGCCGCCTTCTCGGCTAATGATGACATCGCCGCTGGCGGAAGCCACAACTGGCGTTCCGCAGGAATCGGCCAGGTCAATGCCGTTATATCCGTGCAAGTTTTGAGATTTGCGGCCGCCGGCGATTGGTCTTAGATAATAGCCGGCGTAAGACGGGCCGTTGGCGCCTCGCACCGGAGTTAATTTTGTGCCCGGTTTGACTGAAAGCGCGGGAGCCATTTCTCCGTTGGGGACGATAATAGTCTGGTCTTCGGCCAATTGTCCATTGAAGGGAAGGTCGTTGAATTTTATTATTTCGTCAGCGTCGCCGTTAAGCTTCTTGGCGATGCTTTTTACGGTATCGCCTTTTTTGACTTCATATTTTACTCCCGAGATGGGCAGAATCACCAAAGTTTGCCCGGGAGTTATTTTACCCCTTCTTTCCAAGGCGTTTGACCAGACGATAGTGTTGACGGAAACATTAAACATAGAAGCGATTTGGGACAAATTGTCTCCTTCGCGAACAACATAAATGCTGATTTGGTCGCTGCCGGATCGGTCTTCTATGTCGGCGATAGTGCCGAGCGGGCCGGAATCGGGCAAAAGAGAATTGTTGTTCACAATAGTAATGTCGCCGCCTCCTTTGGAACCGGTGGCTTCATAATTTAAGGAACTCTCTAGCAGTTGAATGTTTTGAGCGTTAAAATTAGCCGTTTTTTGGCTGTTTGGAGCGCTTGTTTTCAATATTTCCTCGCCAAAATAGAAAAACCCGGCGCGAGCGGTGCCGGATAAGGAAAAAATGGCTAAAAATATGGCCAAAATAAATAATTTCGATATGTAATTTTGCTTTTTAAACACTTCCTCATCTTACTCATTTTTAGGCAAAAGTCAATCTAGCAAAGCGAGTTATCCACAGGCTAGGAAGTATGATAAAATGATATTTATTTAATTATTTTTTATAAATCAAAATGAATTTTTTATTGGAAGGACTGAATGAGGCTCAGAAAAAGGTGGCTCTTCACAAAGAAGGACCGTTGCTGGTATTGGCCGGAGCCGGTTCGGGCAAGACGAAAAGCGTCAGCCACAGAATCGCTTATCTTGTCGGGCAAGGCGTTCCGCCGGAGAAAATTTTAGCGATAACTTTTACCAACAAGGCGGCCAACGAAATGAAAGAAAGAATTTTGGGGCTGTTGGGCAAGCTTCCAAACGCGGAAGATTTCGCAAAACATCCGTTCATCAGCACTTTTCATACACTTGGTGTCTTCATCTTAAGAAAAAGCGGGGATAAAATAGGGGTGCCTAAAAATTTTTCTATTCTGGACAAAGATGACAGCCTGGATGCGGTAAAAACGGCCACTAAAGAATTAAACATTGATCCCAAGCAATTCCAGCCGTCCAAAATTCAGTCCATAATCTCGCGGGAAAAAGGCGACCTGATGGACAGCGAGACTTACGCCGGCGAAGCGGGGAGCGATTTTTACCCTTCCGTTATCGCCAGAATTTGGAACAAGTACGAAGAACTGCTCAAAACCCAAAAATCTTTGGATTTTGACGACCTTGTTTCCAAAGTCGTTTTTTTGTTGAAAAAAGATGAGGCGGCGAGAAATTATTATCAAAATCTTTGGGAGTATATTCTGATTGACGAGTATCAAGACACTAACAAGAGCCAATACGAACTGTCCAAGCTTTTATCGGCCAAACACAAAAATATTTGCGCCATCGGCGATATGGATCAGAGCATTTACGCTTTCCGCGGGGCGGATTTCCGGAATATCATAAACTTTGAAAGAGATTTCCCCAATCTTGTTTCCGTCGTTTTGGAAGAAAATTATCGTTCCACCCAAAATATTTTGGAGGCGGCGGCCAAAGTGATTGAGAAAAACAAAATAAGAAAGGCCAAAGATTTGTATACCAAAAATGCCAAAGGGGCGGAAATATCCTTGTTTGAAGCCATAGGCGAGCTGGAAGAGGCGGAGTTTGTCGTCCACAAAATCAAAGAGTTGCTATCCGTCGGATGTAAACCGTCAGATATCGCCGTATTGTTTCGGGCGAATTTTCAGTCGCGCGTTTTTGAAGAAACTTGCTTGAAACATAATGTTCCGTACCAAATGTTGGGGACGCAATTTTACTCCCGAAAAGAGGTAAAAGATGTTTTCGCTTATTTGCGGGCGGCTACCAATAAAGACGATATGTTAAGCGTCAAAAGAATAATAAATGTTCCTCCTCGCGGCATCGGCAAAGTTTCTTTTTTAAACAAATTGGCCGGCAAAGAATTGCCGGCGGCCGCCAAAAAAAAGTTTGAACAATTTTTGGATTTGCTTGATTCCATAAACAAAGCGATTTTGACCCAGAAAACTTCGGCCGCCATCGCTTTTGTTTTGAAAAGTTCCGGCCTGGAAGAATTTTTGGAAAATGGAGACAGCGAAGACAAAGAAAGGCTGGAAAATTTGAAAGAGCTAGTGTCAATCGCCACCAGATACGATCAGTTTGCTCCGCCGGAAGGGACGGATAAAATGCTGACCGACGCCGTTTTGATGAGCGCCCAAGATGCGATGGAAAAAAAAGAAAACAGCGTCCGGTTGATGACGGTCCACGCCGCCAAGGGTTTGGAATTCAAAAATGTTTTTATTGTCGGATTGGAAGAAGGCTTGTTTCCGCACAGCGGTTTCGGCGACAGGAACAAGGAGAGAGACGAGGAAGAAAGGAGGCTATTTTATGTGGCGGTAACCAGAGCGAAAGAAAAACTTTTTCTGTCTTTCAGCGTGATACGAACTGTTTACGGCAACAAGCAGATGAATATGCCGTCCAGATTTTTGTCCGATATTCCCGACCATCTTTACAAAATGGAGGAGTTTAAGTTTCAGCCGGAAGATGTAATAAGATATGAGTAAACCTAAAAAATCATTGGGGCAGAATTTTTTGAAATCAGAGAAAGTCGCCGAAGAAATTGTTTCAGCCGGAGAGGTTTGTCCCGACGATATTGTCTTGGAAGTCGGGCCGGGTAAGGGAATTTTAACCGAAAAACTTCTAGAAAAGGCCAAAAAAGTGATTGCGGTGGAAAAAGACGAAGAATTGGTTTATTTTTTATCGCAAAAATTTTCTGAAGAAATAAAAAATGAAAAATTGGAGCTCATTTCCGGCGATATTTTGCACTTGGAAGCTAAACTTCCAAGTGAATATAAAATCATTGCCAATATTCCGTATTATATAACCTCGCATCTTTTGCGGACTTTTTTGGAAAGCGATTGTCAGCCGTCCTTGATGGTTTTGATGATACAAAAAGAAGTGGCGGAAAGGATAGTGGGAGCTAAGAGAAAAGCAAAGCGAAATTTTTCGCGCTTCACCCTTCCCCGAAGCGGGGTGGGCTCCGACGCGTCTCAAAATTTCGCTTTGCCTTTCTCTAAAGAAAGTTTGCTGTCCATTAGCGTCAAAGCCTATGGCTGTCCGGAAATAATCAGATATGCGCCGGCCGGATATTTTTCTCCGGCGCCGAAAGTGGATTCGGCGGTGATAAAAATTTCCGGCATATCCAAAAAATTTTTCCAAGATATCGGCGAAAAGAAATTTTTTGAAACAGTCAAAAAAGGATTTTCCCAGAAAAGAAAGATGCTCATCAATAACCTGAAAGCTCAAAAAGACTATTTTACGGCTTGCAATATAGGTGAAAAAGCCAGAGCGGAAAACCTTTCTTTGGAACAATGGAAGTGCTTGACTTTTTTGATGAAATAAGGTAGCATTTCAACATATTGTATTTTGAAATAATTTTTTAAATAACTTTTTGTTTTGTTTTTTGAAAGGAGAGGAAAATGTTTAAAATCGGAGAAGAGATAAAAAACGATATTGTTCAGATTTTTTTGCTGGCGGTGGTGTTTGTTTTGATTTTTATTCTTGGTGGTTGCGCCTCGCCGCCCTCTAAAAGCGAGGACAGCGACCACATGGCGGCGGAGCAAGCCCAGCCACAGCCAGCTGTTCAAACTAAAGTATACCAAGGACCAAAGATTTTTGGACGAGGATATTATTCTAAGTCCAAAGGTAGTAGCGATTCCAACTGTTCGGGTAAAAGCAGTTGGAATGTAAGTCCTGACGGGAGGAGCGGGACAATGACGCAAACGAGCGTCAGGACTTATCGGACACATTATGATAATGAGTCCGGTTCATTGGTTGGGCCGGGGGCATTTTACGGATATGGTTTTTGCGGATATTAGCGGATATTAAAGGAGGGAAAAATGAAGAAAATTTTGTCAGTATTGGCGTTCAACCTTTATTTCATCGTATTTGCGCCGTTAGTTAAGGCGCAAAACTACGATGATTCGGTTTTTAAGCAAACAACCTCGGCGGTTCATTCAGAAAGCCGAGGAATTGATGTGGACCGCCGCTTCGTCAAATGGGGCGGTAAAAAGCTTTCCTGGGTTTTTTGGGGGAAAATCTCATATCATGGCAGTGTTCATGATATGAGCAGTATGGTTGTATCCCAAAAAACAACCCACCTTATTAGAAATAGTAAGGTGAACAAAAGGCGTTGACTATAGCAAGTCAACGCCCCTTTTTTTATTTTTTTAAAATCCTTTACTTATCCACAGTCTGGCCTTAAAAAACGCCAGTTTTATTATTTGAAAATGATATAATGACGGCACGGCGCAGAGCCGTGCCTTTGGCATACTTACCGAACAAAAAAATATTTTTTCTTCTTATTTTCATCCTGCTTATTTTCGCGGGCTGGTTTTACTTTTCCGGTTCTAAAAACGGGCAAACGAAAGATGTCGCCGAGCAAGAAAAAAGTCCTTTGATTGCCATCGTGGAGCAAACAAGCCAATTAGACAAAGACAGCGATGCCGACGGACTGAAAGATTGGGAAGAATTGCTTTGGAAAACCGATCCGAACAAAGCCGACACCGATAACGACGGGACAAACGACAACGAAGAAATAACTCTCAACAGAAATCCGCTCAAAGCCGGTCCGAACGACAAAATTTCGGACAAAGAAGACCTTGTCGCTCAAGAAAAAGCCATCGCGGACAGCAGGCAAAACACCATGACTACCGTCTACGCCAGGAGGTTTATGGAAGCGTATTTGACGCTTAAAAATCAAAAAGGAGAACTGACGGATTCAGACAAGGACGGGTTGATAGAGTCTTTGATGAACAACATTAAAAGCGATATTAAAATAAAAGACTCATACGATATTTCAAACATAAAAATAATCGGCGGCCAAAAGGCGAACCTGGAAAAATACGCGCGCGAAATAAAAAAAATACTGATTGACGAAAAGCCGATAAAAGAAAACGTGGTGATTGTCTTCAATCGTTTGTTGAAAAATCTTAACGACAAAAAAAATGCCGGCACTTATGAATCGGACGCGAAAAAAATACTTGACAACGGAGAGGCTTACAAACAAGGCGCGACAAAACTGGTTTCCATTGAAGCGCCGGATATTTTGGCGGAGTATCATTTGGCGTTAATCAACAACCTTAACGGAATGCAAGAAGCGGTGAGGGCCATGTCTGTTGTCGCAAACGACCCGATGAAAGGGTTGGCGGGATTTGAGCTTTATCGGCAAAAAGCGACCGTTTTTTCAAAGTCGTTTGAAGAATTAAAAATAATATTAAACGCAAAAGACGTTTTTGTTTTGGAATAACCGATGTTTAAACAAAAAACAAAAAAGAATATCGCCGCCGCGCTCGCCTTTATTTTTGTCGCTTCCAATTTATGGCTGGCTTTTCCTCAGAAAGCCTTCGGGGTTCCAGTTCTAATCGTCGGAGACACTTCTCCAACCGGCATAGCCAATGCCGTCAATTTAGGGGTTATCGCCGGCGCGACCTCCGCCACCGCCGTGAACACCACCATTACCACAAGTAAAGAATCTTGGCTGGACAGTCTGGGTTGGATGATGGCTAATGTGGTGATAGATCAGTTTGGCGACGCCATTGTGGATTGGATAAGAAACGGCTTTGAAGGCGGGCCGATGTTTCTCAGCGACCCGGAAGGATTTTTCCGGGATACGGCCAACCAAGCCAGCGGAGCGATTATCAGCAAATTCAACGCGGAATGGCTTTGTGACCCGTTAGGCAAATTGAAAATAGACTTGAATTTTCTTTTTCCCGGCACCGATCGCGTCAGGTACGAATGCACTTTCAACGATATAACCGCAAACTTTAAGAATATAGCGGGCAGAGAAGATTTAGACGATTGGGTGGATTTTAATGTCAGTGTCGGTCAAGAAAACATAGTCAGAAATTTCAGCAGCGATTACAGGAACGGCGGTTTCTTGATGTGGCTTACCACCGCCGACTGGAAAAATAACGATATGGGCAGGACATTGCAGGTCGTTGACGACGCTTTTATCGCCGCCAGCGCCAAGATTAGTATGGGTTCTTTTCAACTCGAACTCGGGCAAGGTTTTTTTGGGATGAAAAAGTGCTTGGAATATAGAGAAGCATACGATTTGGAAGGGAAAAAAATTAAGGGCGATTGCGTAAAAGAAATAACCACCAGCCCCGGCCAATTAGTTCAAGACCAGCTCAAACAGGTCGGCGGGAAAGATTTATCCAGACTGGAAGTGGCTGACGAGATAAATGAGATAATCGGCGCGTTGGCCACCACGATGATGGGCTGGTTGCTTACCGGCGGCAATGATGGCGGAGGCGTGCTTGGCTACGACAAAAATGCCGATTATTCCGGCAGTAATCGCGACCACTACGGCGAGTTAAGCAAAAGCCAGCAAATTATCAGTAAGAAATCAAATATCTCCAGCCAGATTCAAAATATAAAAAGCAACGAAGAAAGATACAGTAATTCTTTGGAAAATTACGCCGACGCTTTATACGGCGCCAAAGAAAAATTGGAAATTGTCTTGACTAAACTGAAGTGTATTAAAGCCACGAGCACATGGGTTATTTCCGATGACACAGACTGCGATGGCATGGATGAAAGCATTAAAAAAATTACGGTTTCCGGCGATAAATACGAAACTTCCGCCATAGACAAAACTATAAACGATATAACTTCCGATATCAGCAAAACGGAAGACCAAATAAGCAGTGTAGACGGCAAAATATCAACTTTTACTGGTAAATATGGAGATAATGCCACTTCCACTTCCGTCCAAGCCTTGGAATTATTTGACGAATTTGAAAGCGAAGTGAACAAGGCCGGCAGTCTAGGGAAGATAACCAGTATCACCAATGAATATTGTTATTCCTACAACAAAGACAACAAAACGGGTGAAATTTGCGGTTTGTTTGGCGATAAATCTTCCAGCGACAGTATGGCCGTTCATGTTTCCAGCGAAATCAATCCGGTGATACAAGACAGCGCCGGCAACATAAAGACAAAAATTTACTGGAAAGCTCTTAACGCCGAATCCTGCCAAGCGACCGGCGGAGACAGCGACAAAATCTGGAAGAAAACGGAAATTTCCACTAGCGGCAGTTACACGACTACGAACTTTGCCACGACCACTCCTTACGAATCCAGAACTTACGGCGTGAAATGCGCCGATGCGGAAAATAACAATGAAACGGCGGAAGTTTCCGTTTCGGCGGACAGTTCCGTTGCCGCCGAGATGTCCGGCAGTTTGTTCGCAAAGAACACTTTCGTCAAATCCGGCGAATCTTCTTCGCTGTATTGGCTAAGTTCCAATGCCAGCCAATGCTACTTGTATTCCGATCAAGATTCTTTCTCCGGCGACGCCGAGTATATTACCAGCTCCTCTGACGGGTGGTTTGCGGGAAGCGAAGGCTATTACCTAAAAACATCGTTGACCAAAACAACAGGGCAATCCACGGCGACATTCAACGCCGGAGAAACTTTCCAATACAAGCTTATCTGTGGAGATTCAAATGGCGCTTACAAAGTTCTTTCCGGATTGGAAATCGCGTCTGAAGACGGGAGTAAAGAGACTTACAAAACTCATGGACAAAAGAAAAATAAGGTTTTAATCAAAGAAACGGCTAAAATAGAAGCTGAAATGGAACGGATAGGGTTAGAATTCGCCTGCCTTCTCAATGAATACACCCAAGTGGAAGGCGTGAGCGAGTCGGAATGCGGCGGCTAAATCAAGCAGTTCCTTGTTTTCGCCATAAAATTATGTTGAGAAAAATTATCACATATTTCCTAATAATCGCGGTGGTCTTGCCGGTATTTGCCTCGGCCGTTCCGTCGGTGAACGGAGTTAAAATAGCGAAAGCGGAGGGGAAGGGGGCAACGGCTGAAACCAGCGTCGGGGCGAAGGTTGAGTTTCCTTGCGAAGAGGACGGCTGGGGCCCAGACGTGTTCCCCACATTTAACTGCATTTTTTTCACTCTCACCAAGGGTCTTTATATTATAGTTATGTGGCCCGCTATCTGGATTGCCGGGTTGGCAAGCGGATTTTTTAACATCAGCATCCAATTTTCCTTGACTGGCGATACTTTTGACGCGGAAAAAAACATAATGATAAAAGAGGGCTGGATTTTGATCAGGGACCTCCTTAATCTCGTTTTCATCTTTATCCTTTTGGCGGCGGCGATTTCCACCATCTTGCAACATGGCGGCTTGGATATTAAAAAAGTCCTGCCGAGTCTTATTGTTGTCGCCCTGTTGGTCAATTTTAGTTTGATGATTGCCAAAATGGTTATAGATGTTTCTCATATTTTCGCCTGGGAATTTTATAATCAAATAGATGTAACGGACGGCGACAAATACAAATACGCGAACACAAAAGAAAGCATGGAAATAAATCAGCCTTTTACAAAAAAGAACCTGGCGGGCGTTTTTCTCGCCGGGTTTAATCCGCAACGGATGTTGATTGCCCCCCCGTCAACGTCAATGTCAACAGCCGACAACCTACCAACGTCTCCGTTTAACGCTATGGTGGCAAAGGCAATGGCCGGCGGGAAAACATTTTTAGACATAATGCCGGGAATGATTATTATTATATTGAGCCAGGCCGTGTTGGCGATTTATGCCGCCTTTATTTTATTGGCCGGGGCGGTTATGTTCGTCTTAAGGGTGGTGGTTTTATGGCTAGTGATGATTTTTTCGCCCATAGCTTTTTTGGGAATTATTTTGCCGAGTATGAAACAATATTCCGGAATGTGGTGGAAATATCTGATAGGCCAGTCGTTTTTCGCGCCGGCGTTTCTGTTTATGTTTATGCTGGCGACGAAATTCATAAACAGCAACCTGATTGAGAGTCTTTTTAAGGTTGAAAACAATAACGACTCGATGATTATTGCCGGTTTGAATATGGGTCAAATACTAATAATATTTTTTAATTTTTTGGTTGTTGGACTGCTTATGTCGGCCTGTCTTATTATAGCCAAGCAGATGGGCGGGAAAACGGCCGACTTCGGCATCGGCGGCGCCCACAAAATCAAAGGCTTGGCGCTGGGCGGGGCCAAAAAATTAGCATGGAGTCCGACACGATATGGGCTTAGTAAGGTTGGAAAGGGGGCTGTCGACAGTATGAGATATGCCGGCGGAAAAGCTGGCGATAGCGGTTGGTGGGCCAAATCAATAGGAAAGATTCCCGGGGGTAATATTCTTGGCAGAAAACTCGGCGCGATGAAAAAAGCCGATGAAGACAAAAAGAGAAAAGCGGCGGAAAAATACGCGGGGACATTAAGTTCTGCCGGACTTGAATCTTTGAGGAAAGAAATCGTTGGTTATAAAGCGGAACCTGGCTACAAAAAGGAAGGGATGCACGCCGCCAGCTTTGAAGGTTATGAAAAAATAATAAAAAATAAAAATGCCGAAGAATCAAGAAAGAAAACAATTGAAAAAGAAAAAATAGAATTAGACATGCGCACTAATGCCCAGCCATTTTTAGATGAAATGGCGAAAAACAGCAAGGAAAGTATAAAAATTCTTGATGATGATTTGGATATAATTGAAACAGAGTTGCAAAAATTAAATTATAAACTTGTGGAAGCCGTGAAAGATGGCGATAACACCACAATTACTAACATAACAAATGAAATAAACACAGAAAAAGCAAAAAAGAAAGTTGCAATCACAAATAAAGAGCCACACATGGAAAACATAAAGAATGCTGAGCACAACGAAACGAAAAGAGAAGCGTTAAACGAAAAAGCGGAGAGAAGAAAAGAAACGGAAGGGTTACAGGAAACAATAAAAGCCAGTGGAAGCGGGGGGGTCGGTGGCAGTGGCAAAGGCGGAGGAGGCAAGACAACGCCGTAAAATAATTGAAAACTTATGAAAAATTTTACCGAAGAACAAATAGAAATAATGTATAAAAATCTGCCAAATGATTTAAAAACAGTCTTTTTTAGCGCAAATAAAGACGAAACGATAGAAAGTATAGGCAGAAAACATAATTTGACGATTGATAAAATAGGCGAGCTTGCCAATGAAACAGGAATGGTAATGCTTGGTGTTACCCACCCCAACGAATTTATAGGCAATCTGGCCGAAAGGCTGGAGGTGGACAAAGAAAAAGCTCGGGCGATAGCGGGGGATATAAATGAGCAGGTTTTCAAAAAAGTGCGAGAATCGCTCCGGAAAATTCATAATATGAGAGAAGGCGGAGAAGAAGAACAAAAAACCGAAATCGAACACCATCAAGGACCGTCCTTGATGGTGGGACAAAACCGCGAAGATATTCTTAAAGAAATAGAAAAAGACCACGGCCAAGAAAATCTTGCGCCGGAGATGCCGGAGATTATGAAGAGTGACATTAATCCGTTTGAAGAAAAAATGAAGGAAGGGGTGCTGATAGCGCCAGTGGAAGAAAAGCATTATATAGAAGAAAAACCGAAGTTAGCGGCGCTAGAGCCGGAAAAGTCGAAAAAAGATCAAAAAACAGATCCGTACCGCGAGCCGGTGGAATAATTTTATGCGTTTTCAAGTCCCCCAATTTATAGAAATAGAGAGCAAGATTTTCGGACCGCTGACCTTCAAGCAGTTTATTTATCTGGCCGGCGGAGCGGGACTTTCTTTTCTTTTCTACGCATTTTTGCCGTTTTTCATCGCCGTAATTTTCATCGCGCCAGTGGGCGCGTTCGCCGCCGCTTTGGCGTTTTACAAAGTTCACAACCGCCCGTTTATAAAAGTTACCGAAAGCGCTTTTAGATATTTTACGGCGCCGAAAATTTATATTTGGAGGAAAGAGAAAATCCAACAGCCGACATCCATTGACAAACTGACTTTAAAACAGACGGAAAAGGGGATAAATCTTCAATACATACCCAAGTTTACCAAAAGCAAATTGAAAGAATTGGCCTGGAGTCTGGATATAAAACACAATATAAAATAACTGCTATAATTAAAAAAATGGCGACAACGACCAAATCAACCCAAGAATTCATCCCGATAAAAGAGATACGCGACGATGTTTTTATTTTGAAAGACGGTTCTTTGCACATGATTCTTATGGCCTCCACCTTGAACTTCGCCCTTAAGTCGGAAGAAGAACAGAACGCTATAATTATGCAGTACCAAAATTTCTTGAACTCCTTGGATTTTTCGGTTCAGTTTTTCATCCAATCAAGAAAGCTTAACACTGATTCCTACATCGCCACGTTGATTGAAGCCGAAAAAAATCAAGAGAATGAACTGATGAAAATCCAAACGAAAGAATACATTGAATTCATAAAAAGTTTCGTCAAAATAAGCAATGTGATGTCCAAAGCCTTTTACATTTCCGTTCCTTATTCCACAGCCGCCATGGAGGTTAAGAAAAGTTTTGTGGGCAATCTTGCGGGCGGTTTTTTCAAAAAGACGACCGGTCAATTAGCGGACAGATTTGAAGAAAATAAAATTCAGCTTCAGCAAAGGGCGGACATCGTGTCGCAAGGATTGGCGCGCGTCGGAGTAAGGGTGGCGCCGCTTAACACCGAAGAATTGATAGAATTATTTTATGAACTGTTCAATCCGGGTGAAAAGGAAAAAGGCGGAGCGGGAAAATAAAGCAAAGACTATGGATATTCTAAACAATTTATTGGGTAAAAAAAACAAGGCGAACGAGCGGGAAATTCTTTCCGTTATTCCCCGCGAAATTTATGAGGCCGGCGTGTTGAGACTTCAAGATATAATCGCTCCGTCGGCGTTGGAAATAACTTCCAGATATGTGAAAATGGGAGAAAAAGTGGCTCGAGTCTTGTTTGTGATGTCCTACCCGAGGTTTCTGGCGTCTAATTGGTTTTCTCCGGTGATAAACCTGGACAAAGTTTTTGACATTTCCATTTTCATCCACCCCATAGACACCACCGCCGTTTTGAGGCAGTTGCAGAAAAAAGTGGCGGAAGTCCAGTCGCAAATTCATATGAAAGAAGAGAAAGGATTTGTTCGCGACCCGATTCTGGACACCGCCTTTCAGGACTTGGAGGACTTGAGAGACAAACTTCAGCAGGCGCAAGAAAAACTTTTCAATGTCGGAATTTATCTCACGGTCTACGCCGACAACGAAGAAGAGCTTAATCAAACTGAAACGGAAATGAAGTCTATTTTGGAAGCAAAAATGGTTTATGTCAAGCCGAGCTTATTTCAGCAAAAAGAGGGATTGGAAACGGTTTTTCCGTTAGGCACGGACAAGCTGGATGTCAGCACCCAGCTTAATTCATCTCCCGTTTCCAGTCTTTTTCCTTTTGTTTCTTTTGATTTGTCGTCGGACAAAGGAATTCTTTACGGCATTAACCGCCACAACAACAGCTTGGTGCTTTTTGACCGTTTTTCTTTGGAAAGTTACAATTCCGTCATTTTCGCCAAAGCCGGCTCGGGGAAGTCTTACACCACCAAACTGGAAGTGTTAAGAAGCCTGATGTTTGAAACGGAAGTTATAATCATAGACCCGGAACGGGAATACGAATACCTGGCCGAAGCGACCGGCGGGAGATATTTCAATATTTCCCTTAACTCCATCCACCACATCAATCCCTTTGACTTGCCTCCGGTGCGGGAAGACGAATCTCCGGTCGATGTTTTGCGGTCCAATATTATATCCATGGTCGGCCTTTTTCGGCTGATGCTCGGCGGGCTTTCCACCGAAGAAGACTCCATAATGGACCGGGCCATTACCGAAACTTACGCTTCCAGAGACATTACGCCCGAAACTGATTTTTCCGACGCCGTTCCGCCGACTTTGTCCGATTTGGAACTGGTTTTGGCCGGTATGGAGGGAGGGGAATCTTTGGCCCAAAAGATGGCCAAATATACCAAAGGCACCTGGGCGGGATTTATCAATCAGCCGACTAATGTGGACATAAACAAAAAAATGGTGGTTTTTTCCATTAGGGATATGGAAGACGAGCTAAGGCCGATTGGAATGTATCTTATCACCCACTATATTTGGAACACAATCCGAAGAGACATAAAAAAAAGATTGCTGGTCATAGACGAGGCCTGGTGGATGATGAAATACGAGGACACCGCTTCTTTCTTGTACGGCATCGCCAAAAGATGCAGGAAATATTATCTGGGGCTGGCCACTGTCACTCAAGATGTGGGCGATTTCTTGGCTTCCCCTTACGGCATTCCGATTATCACCAACTCTTCCATTCAGCTTTTGCTCAAGCAGTCGCCGGCGACCATAGACACCGTGCAAAAAACTTTCAACTTAACTGACGAAGAAAAATACCTGCTCTTGGAATCGGATGTCGGAGAGGGAATATTTTTCGCCGGACTAAAGCACGTCGCCATCAAAATAATGGCTTCCTACACCGAAGACCAGATTATCACCTCCGACCCGGCCCAGCTGATGGCCATAAAAAAAGCCAAAGAAGAATATAATTTGGCCCAGCAATAATGCCAATGGACATCAATCAAATTGAAGAAGAAAGAAAGGGGCGGCTGAATCAGGCGAGAAAAACGGCCTCAACATTAAAAGACATAGTATCTTTAAATTCTAAAGAAATAGCCGGAAAACTGGAAAAAATAATAGCCAGATACGACAAAGAAGCATTGCTGATTGTTCTTGCTTTAGCTCTTATTAAAGACGGGGTGGCGGATTTTTTATTGGACTTTGCGATAATTGGCATTATTCCGATTTTAGGTCAAATTTTCGGCTACTTTATATCCGCGGTTATTTTTTATCTGATGTGGGGCAAAGGAATGTTAAAAGGCAAAATTATGACCTGGGTGCTGGCTCTTTTTATCGGGGATAGTCTTCCGTTTCTTGAAGAGTTTCCCGTAACAACCTTTACTGTTTTATTCGCGTGGAAAACTTTAGTAAAAAAAGTAAAACAAGCGGAAGCGGATAAAGAAAGATTGTTTGAAACAACGGATGAAGAACTTGAAGAAATTAAAAAAAGATATGAAGACGAATTGGCGGAATAATTTGTTGTGTGTTGCTTGTAAGGTGATAAAATATAAACAATGAAAAAGGCGTTTGTTTTTTTAATATCGCTAGTCCTAATTTTGTCTCTTTTTTCTTTGCCGAAAAACGGACTGGCGCAGGAGATAAACGATTACGGTTCCGATTTTTCCATAGAACTGGTTCCGAACAATCCTCGCCCCGACCAGGCGGTTTCGGCCAAAATCGTGAGTTATCAGTTTGATGTAGACAGAAGCGATGTAGTTTGGATTTTAGACGGGAGAATCATTGCTCAAGGACAAGGTAAAAAAACAGCCGATTTTGTTTTGCCGCCCTTGAGCAAAGAAAGTGTTTTGACCGTGAACATCGTTACGAACAAAGGCGCTGAAACTTCCAAAACCAAAAAGTTTTCCGGCAGCGATATTGATTTTCTTTGGGAAGCCGAAACTTCCGTTCCCGCCGGATATAAAGGAAAAGCTTTGGCGGGGTTGAAGGCGTATGTCAAAATAACGGTTTTGCCAAGTTTGTATTCGGCGTCGGGGGCGATTTCCCGCTCCAATCTTATCTATGACTGGACTTTTAATTACAAAAACTTGCCGGATGATTCCGGCGTGAACAGAAACACTTTGCTTACAAGGCTTAACGATACGGGCGATTATGTCATCGGCGTGAGAGTTTCCACCAAAGACAAAATGGTCAGTGTCCAAAAATACCTTCATTTATCGGCGGAAGGTGTTTCGCCCAAACTTGTTTTTTACGCCGATGACCCGCTGGAAGGGCCTTTCTATGGCAAGGCTCTCGGCAATAAAATAACACTAAAAACTAAAGACATAAACATCAGGGCGGAACCGTATTTTTTCAACCAAGAAGACGGTAAGACAACTTACGGTTGGAGTATGAACGGCAAAAGTATTAAATCAGGCAAAAAGCCGAACGCGATTTCTTTGGTTTCGGAAGAAAATTCGGGCCAAGCCGAAATAAGTTTTGAGATGAAAAAAGAAATAGAAAACAACTTACAGTCGGCGAAGGGCAGGATAAATATCGCGTTTTAAGAAAATATGAAAAACAATTTCGCGAAAAAAACAACAAAAATTTTAACGGCAGCGATTTTGAGCGCTTTTGTTTTAGTGTTGTTTAATATTGAAACAGTTAAGGCGGAAAGTCCCAGTCCCAGTGGTGGATTTACCTATACTCTTTTGCAACCATTGCCCGTAGAAGGCGGATATTTAAAAGATAATAAAAATGTAACCCTTAAAGACTATCTGACTTGGGTTTTTCGGTTTGTTTTGGCTTTGGCCGGATTTTTGGCGGTGATGATGATTGTGATAGGGGGAGTGGAATATATTATCAGCGGAGCCAACGAGTCAATGAGGGGAGAAGCCAAAAAACGGATAGAAAACGCCATTTGGGGTCTGGTAATGGCGCTGGTTTCTTATTTAGTTCTTTATACTATCAATCCCAGCTTGGTTGATTTAGAAAATAACAGGTTCTTTAAGGCGAAAACAACGACAAGCACAGAAAAATAATTTTATGAACAAAACGACAAAAATAATCATAACAGCCATAATCATCATAATGTTTACCGCGGGATTTTTCGCTTTTTGGGCCGGGAAAAAGCCGGCAGGAACGGTGAGTGAATCGAATGTTATCGGCGGATTTCCTGAAAGCGGAGAAAGCGCTGGAAAAACACCCCCCGAAAGCTTTAGTGAAAGTCCCGGCATTTCTCAAGTTGGGGAAGAAACTCCTCAAAACATTCTTACCCAATTGACAAAAAACGCCGTAAGCGGGGCGGCCCATTATGGCACGACCACCGTCTTATATATGGAAAGAGCCACCGGCCACATTTACAAAATAAATCTGGACGGAACTAACAACATAAGACTGTCCAATGCCACGGTGCCGAAAAGTTTTGAAGCGAGCTGGTCTTACAAGTCGGACAAAATGGCCGTGAGGTATTTTGAAGACCCGGCGCCGGGAAGCGTCAAACTGACGGTCAAAACTTTTTTGGCCTCCATCGGCCACTTGCTTAAAGCGACCAGCACTTTGGAAGCGGAGCTGAAGGGATTGGCCTTGCCGGTCACCGTTTCGGAGATTGCCGTTTCTCCGGCGGAGGATAAGGTTTTTTATCTGAGCAACGCGGGCGATGAACTGACCGAAGGCGTGGTGGCCGATTTTGGCAACAAAAATCAGAAGAAAATTTTTGAATTGCCGTTCGGCGAATTCAACATAAGCTGGCCGGCCAAAGATAATATAGCCCTACTTACCAAACCATCGGCCAAAGCGGACGGGTATTTGTATTTTCTTAATTCAAAAACAGGAACTTTGACCAGAATTTTGGGCGGAATAAAAGGATTGACGGCGAATGTTTCACCGGGCGGAGAAAAGATTGTTTTCAGCGGCGTTGGTCGAGGCGGCATGGAATCAAAAATTTATGATTTGAAAAGCAATATCATTTCCGAACTGGGGTTTGCCACTTTGGCCGACAAGTGCGTCTGGGGCAAGAAAAATAATCCGCCAGTCGGTCGGATGGTTTATTGCGCCGTGCCGGCAAGAATTTCCGGCTCCAATCAGCCCGACGATTGGTATCAAGGGGTAGTTTCTTTTGACGACGGTTTTTGGAGCAAAAATATTACAACCGGAGAAAGCGGGAGTCTTTTAAGCCCCTTTGGCGCCGACATTATGAACATTTTTATCAACGACGATGAAAGTTATCTTATTTTTACCGACAAAAACGACGGAACATTATGGAGTTTGAAGTTAAAATAGCGCCGCAAACGACATCCGATGTCGTTTGTTAACTGATGAAAAAATGTTTACAAGAAAAAAATTAGTGGTAGCATAAAACAAATGAAAACAAATACAAATTACACCTTTCGCATAATTATAGAGCCAGACGAGGGTGGTGCGTTTCATGGTTATGTTCCGGCGCTTTCCGGTTGCCATACTTTTGGCGCCACAATAGAAGAAACGCGCAAAAACTTAAAAGATGCCATTTCTATTTATGTTTCCAGTTTAGTCGCCGACGGAGAATATGTGCCCCAAGACAAGAGCTTTGAATCTTTTGAAACTGTAACAAAAAAAGAACTAGAAACGGTTTATGCCTAAATTGCCCACCTTAAAAAGCAAGGTTTTGGTAAGGATTCTAAAATCTGTCGGGTTTTTTGAACATCGGCAAAAAAGCACCAGTCATTTGATAAAGACTTTGCGATAAAAAAGCATCCATGCCTAGAAAAATTTGTTGACCTTGCATTAAATAATTTATGTGATAGTATGCCAAGCAATAGCAATGGAAAAAGACAATAAAACCTACGAAATAAATTATTTGATGACGCCTCTTCTTCCGGAAGACAAAGTGGCGGAGGAAACAGCTGTTTTAAGGAAAATAATTGAAGACAATAAAGGTTTTGTGGTCGGGGAAGACCAGCCCAAGACGCAAAAATTGTCTTACCCAATCAAAAAATTTGACAGCGCTTATTACGGCTGGTTCAAATTTTCCGCCGGAGCCGAATCTGTTGATAACATAAAAAACGGTTTCAATAAAAACGAGAAAATTTTGCGGGCTTTGGTTACTGAAGCCGGAAAAGAAAATATCGCCCAGTTCGCGCCAAGATACGGCGCCGGAGCGGTCAAACCGGAAGGCGCGTCTTTGGAAAAAGTGGGAAAAGTTGAGATTAAACCCGAGCAAATAGACAAAAAACTGGAAGAAATATTAAAAGAATCATCTTCTTAAAATATGAATTTAAACAAAGTTTTCATAATGGGCAACTTGACCAGAGATCCGGAACTGAAAACGCTTCCTTCCGGTTCTTCGGTGGCGAATTTCGGAATTGCCACCAATCGAGTTTGGAGAAACCAGCAGGGAGAAAAACAAGAAGAAGTCCAGTTCCATAATATCGTAGTTTTCGGCAAGCAGGCGGACACGGTCAGCCAGTATTTAAAGAAAGGCAGTTCGGTTTTAGTGGAGGGCAGACTGCAGACCAGAAACTGGGAAGCTCAAGACGGGACAAAAAGAACCAAGACGGAAATAGTGGCGGAAAGAGTTCAGTTCGGGCCACGAAGATCGGGCGGAGGATTTGCCGGTCAGGAAAAAGAAGGAGCCGGCAAAGGAAACGCCAAGCAAGAGGAACAATTAGAAACGATAGAATATCCGGAAGAAGACATCAAGCCGGAAGAAATACCGTTTTAAACATATGAAACAGTGTTATTTTTGCGCAAACAATATAGACAATATTGATTACAGGAAAGCCGAAAATCTAAAGAAATTTTTGAGCCATCACGGACGCATTTCTCCCAAAACGGAAACAGGGGTCTGCGCCAGGCATCAGAGAAAATTGGCGACAGCCATAAAAAGAGCGAGGATCATCGGACTCCTTCCATTTGTCGCGACCTAGAAAATAAAGAGGCTTTGCGACTATATTTTCGGAAGTACTCTTGTGGTGTGGCTTAAGTTTCATTGATAAAAATTTCACTCCCCGTAAATTTCATTAAGCCTGGCTAAAGTTTTTGGACCGGCAAAGCCGCTGGCTTTTTCTATTTTATCGTTTTCTTCCAGTATTTCAGCGGCGTGTTTTTCTTGGAATTTTTTAACGGCTTCAAAAGTGCAGTTTCCAAAAACGCCGCTGATAGGGCAGTCGTTAAAAGTTTTATTCTCGGGCGGATATAATCTTTCTTTATGTAAAGCCATTTGTAGATGAAGGATGTCTTTTGATTCGCTCACAACGCCTTTTTTAAGGGGATTGTTCCATGTATGGGGCAGAAGCGTAGTTTCATAATTGCCTGCGAGCAAGTTGGTATCGCCAAAAAATTTCTTTATTCCAACATATGTTTGATAAGCCAATTCTTTCAACATAATCCCCCTCGTCTCTTTGTTTGCGAATTGAGGCTCATAAATATATCCGTATTCCGCCAAAACGGAAACTCCGTCCCGCGAGGCGTTGGAGCCGACGGCAATCAGTTCTTGGTCTTCAATCAAAGCGAAAGATTCCGCCGGCAGGTCGCTCTTGGCGAAATATTTTTCCAGCTGATTTTTAAGAGGTTTCGCCAGTTCCGAACTGGCTCGGTGGTTGGGGAGCTGATATTCCGGAACATAGATGGAAAATCCGGAGTATTTCCCCGGCTGGCCCCATTTTCTTCCCGGGTAATCGTTAAAATGAATATGGAAAACGACTTCAATATTATTTTCGTTGGCCCATTTATTTATCGCGTAAAGCCTCAACGAATCATTGTCCGTGGCGGAGTTGTGGTAGACTTGATTGCCGTTTGCCGGCATTCCTTGCTCTACGGCTTGGCGCATTTGCCTTTGCGAATCTTCTCTGAATTTTTCCACCTCCTCTTTGTTTGACTCAAAATAATCGCTGAACCATTGGCTGTAATCGCCGTTTTTGACTCTAGTGGCGTAAGCTTCAAACTTATCGTCTTTTTGGAAAAATTCAAAAAGTTCTTGGCCCAGCTCGGCGTTCATTTGGGATTCTTTTATTTCTTTGAATTGAGCGCCGAAGGAATTGTTGTCATGACCGGGGACGATTAAAATTTTGATTTTATCGGTTTTGTAGCTGGCTAAAATTTGCTCGGGGGGTGATTCTCTCGGCGAAAAACGGCCCGGCAACGTAACGCAAGGCGGAGCCGACATATGGCAGATTGTATTCGTAGCCGATGTAAGCAAAAAAAGAAAAAAATAAAAAGACGACAAAAATTATGAAAACCGCCCCTATTTTTTGCATATCCCAGATATTTTACCTTATTTGATTGGTTAAAGGAAATTAAAATTTACGAAACCGGCGGCCACGGCACGGACATTCTGGAAAGCCATCCGGAACTGGCAGAGTCAATAAAAGATTTTATTTTTAGTTAGATCAATCGTTTTTTAGTGAAGGCGTATCCTGAACTTGATTTAAGATATCTTTCAAAATCATACGCTCGTTGTTTTTCTATTTTTGCCCCACGCCGCTAAAGCTATGCGGGGCACCACTTCGCCTTTGCGATATTTATATTATACTCCAAATTTTGTAATGGTGCTTGCACCGCATAGCTCGCAGTAATCTGCGAGCGAAGTGGTGGACCTAGGGAGAATCGAACTCCCGACTCGTCATTGCGAACGACGCGTAATGCCACTTTACTATAGGCCCCCTTTTTGATTTTAAAAGTTTT
>Ga0209211_10000959_pt1 | contig 56900 bp, 50 predicted proteins | sample RifGroA2_FD_183992 | JGI IMG/M metagenome (GOLD analysis project Ga0209211, IMG submission 183992) | Groundwater microbial communities from Rifle, Colorado, USA - Groundwater A2 (SPAdes) (version 2) | ecosystem: Environmental > Aquatic > Deep subsurface > Groundwater | place: Rifle, Colorado... | reverse complement strand
TGCGCCGCACCGCTGTGGACGCTGATCCGCCCGAGGGGCCTGTCCGCCAGTGACCAGTCCTCGTCCGTGCTCAAAGCCCTGAAACGCATTCCGACCATCGGTGAAGTCACCGCGCAGAAGCTGATGCAGAAGTTCGGCGATGCCTTCCTGGCATCCATGCTGGGCGACAACATCCACGAGTTCATCAACCTGATGGATGGCAACGGCGAACTGGTCTTCTCGGATCGGCAAGCCCACCGGATGGAACGCGCGATGGCGAACATGGAGTTCGGCTTCGGCGAAGGCGGCTACCAACCGTCGGAGTTCATCAAACGTTACCTGCCGCAAGGCACCTTCGACCTGCTCATCGCCGACGAGGCGCACGAGTACAAGAACGGTGGCAGCGCCCAGGGCCAGGCCATGGGCGTGCTGGCGGCCAAGGCACGCAAGACGCTCCTGCTCACCGGCACACTGATGGGCGGCTACGGCGACGACCTGTTCCACCTGCTGTTCCGAGCCCTGCCCGGGCGAATGATCGAAGATGGCTACCGGCCAACGAAGAGCGGCAGCATGACCTCGGCCGCGATGGCGTTCATGCGCGATCACGGTGTCTTGAAGGACATCTATTCCGAGAGCACCGGCACGGCGCACAAGACGGCCAAGGGCACCAAGGTATCGGTGCGCACGGTCAAGGCGCCGGGCTTCGGGCCCAAGGGCGTGCTGCGTTGCATCCTGCCGTTCACGATCTTCCTCAAGTTGAAGGACATCGGGGGCAATGTGCTGCCGCCCTACGACGAGGCGTTCCGCGAAGTCGCGATGGACACGGCGCAGGCCGCGGCCTATCGCGATCTGGCGGGTCGGCTGACCCAGGCGCTGAAGCAGGCACTGGCGAAGCGCGACACAACGCTGCTCGGCGTGGTCCTCAACGTGCTACTGGCCTGGCCGGATTGCTGCTTCCGGTCGGAAACCGTGGTGCATCCACGCACGCGCCAGACCCTGGCCTTCGTCCCGGCTCAGTTCAACGAGCTGGAGGTGATGCCCAAGGAGCGCGAGTTGATCGAAATCTGCAAGCAGGAGAAAGCAGAAGGTCGCAAGACCCTGGTCTATACGGTCTACACCGGTACGCGCGACACCACGTCGCGCCTGAAAGTGCTGCTGGAGCAGGAAGGCTTCAAGGTGGCGGTGCTGCGCGCGAGCGTCGATGCCGCCCGCCGCGAAGACTGGATTGCCGAGCAGTTGGACCGCGGCATCGATGTGCTCGTCACCAACCCAGAGCTGGTGAAAACCGGCCTAGACTTGCTGGAGTTCCCGACCATCGTTTTCCTCCAGTCGGGCTACAACGTGTATTCGCTGCAACAGGCCGCCCGGCGCTCATGGCGCATCGGCCAGAAGCAACCGGTGCGCGTGATCTATCTGGGCTACGCCAACACCTCGCAGATGACCTGCCTGGGGCTGATGGCGCGGAAGATCATGGTGTCTCAATCGACCTCGGGCGACGTACCTGAATCGGGGCTGGATATCCTGAACCAGGATGGCGACTCGGTGGAGGTAGCGCTGGCGCGGCAATTGGTTCATTGAGCTCTCGTCACACTTGATCGGCTCCTTCGGGGGCCGATTTCTTTTCTGGGCTTACGTCGTGTTCAGCCGCTATGACGAAGAGCGGCGCAAGGCAGTCCAGCAACGTCGTCAGCACCTCGACCAGACGAGCAATGGTCAAGGCAATCTCCATACACCCCTCCGCGTAATGGCGGCGCGCCAACTCATCGGTATCGATGTCGCCCGTGTCCACACGAAACTGCCGGATGGACTGAAACAACCCGAGTTCTCGGCTGCTGAAAGCCGACGAGTGGATCAGTTCGTTGCGTGGCCCCCGATAGCCATCCACTGCATCCGCGACGCCCAACAGCGCCGCATGGATATCGGGATGCTCCCCATTCACTTGGGACTGAACGAATCTGTTCCCGCTGCTACTCTCGAACTTGACCTTGTCCAGCAAAAGAGCCGCACCAACCAGACGATGTGCTCGGTCGACGAAGCCGATGACGCGCAGAACGAAGTTCTCGTAGTGGTAGCGGTACACATCGGGGTCTGGGCTGGACTGCTTGCCCAGATCCATCACGAAATCCAGCGTCAAGCGAAGGGCCTGCAGCGCATTGTCCAGCTCCGATACTCGCTCGGCCACGCCAAACGCATAAGTCTCTGCGGCCGTCCTCGGAAACGGTGTTCGACCTGATTGCAGCTCAGCCACCCCCTTGGTGAGATAGCTCTTCAGGTGAGGCATTAGCACCTGTAGGCCGGGGTGATCGATCAATCCACACCGGTGTTCCTGTTCGTCGTTTGGATTCATGGTATTTCGCAATCGTTGTTGGTTCAGATTGGCCCGTTGCAGACAGTCTGCCGTACAAAGGGCAACGTTGACATCGACATCGAAGGAACATGGCCAATCCGGGGAGAAGAGGTTCCCTATTGGCGGATGCCTTCAGCAGGAAATAGCACCATGGTAGCGGCTCCATGTCTAGGAGCCGCTACCATGCGACTACTCGCGAGTTTCCTCTGCCAGACAGCCACGATTAGCGGCTTGGCCGGCGCGCTCTTGCTCACGGGGTGCACGACGACAGTCCCGTCTGAATCCGTTCAGATGCCTACCAAAGCAGCACGAAGCCCTGCACCGGTTTCTGCCCCAGACGAACGCAATGCTACTGCTGCCCGCTACGGCCGCTACACCCTGATTGAACTGGTGCCGGAACCCGCTCAACGGGATCTGATGCAGCAGGTGGTCGAGGTCACCATTCCCCAGCAGCTCGACACCCACGTCGGCGACGCCATGCGTCATGTTCTGCGGCGCTCGGGCTACCGGCTATGTGAGACCGAGGAGGCGGCTTTGCTGTACGCGCTGCCGTTGCCTGCTGCGCACCTGCGGCTCGGTCCCTTGACCCTGCGCGATGCGCTGCTGGTTCTGGCCGGGCCGGCGTGGGAATTGGCGGTCGATGATGCTGCACGTCAGGTCTGCTTTGCACGCAACGGGGCCTTGCTGACGAACGCCTCGGGGCCTGCCTCCCACGCGGAAGGCGAACAACCGCAGGAGATTCAGCCATGACCATGCCCCAGATTCCTTTTCCCGGCGACGAGCCTCGTCGCCGCCGCAGGTTCGTGATTGCCGGGTGTGCCTGGCTGCTGTTCGTCAGCGTGCTGGCCATCATCAACAGCGTCGGGCTATCGCGCCTGACCGAGCTGAGCCGTAGCAGTGCCCAAGAGGCACATATCCAGGCACTGACGGCACGAGTTGGCGATCTTGAACAGCAGATTGGGGCCGTCAGGCGCCAGCCCAAGACCATTGCCCAGGCCGACCTCGATGCCGTGCGCCAAGTGCTGGAAGAACGCCTGGCTCAGACCGAGCAGGCACAGGCTGCCGACGACCATGCAGACGAAGTCCAGGCCCTGCAGGCCCGCGTCGGTGCGATCGAGGCACGACTAAAGAGAGCGGCGCCCGCTGTGGCCGCCGCCCCGCGCCGAGCTCCCGAACCCGCCAAGCCCCAGGTACCCGTTCCACCCTTCAACGTGATCGGCCTGGAATTACGCGGTGGCGAGCGCTTCCTGTCGGTGGCTACACCCGGCGCAGCCTCGGTTCTCGACATCTCGCTTCTGCGCGTGGGCGATGCCACAGGCGCTTGGCACCTGCAAGCGATCGAGGCTCGTGCCGCAGTGTTCCAGGTCGATGGGCAGACGGTGCGCATCCCGTTGCCGTAGGAGCACACCATGAAACAGGCAGGAGTACCTACGCCAGTACTGACCATGGTTTTGATGGCCCTGGTTTTCGGCATGGTCGACGCCGAAGCACAGACAGCACCCACAGCGCCAGCCCGCACGGCCCAGAGCCAGGTGCGGGACAGCGCCGACGCCGCGCTCGATGAACGTCTGGCCAAGGACTGGGGCCTGCGTCCCGAAGAATGGACGCGCTATCGGCAGGTAATGCAGGGGCCGCTGGGCATCTATTCCCCGAATCTCGATCCGCTCACCGCGCTGGGAATCGAAGCGCGCAGCGACGAGGAGCGCAGGCGCTATGCCGAACTCCAGGTGAAGGCCGAATCCCGGCGCGTGGACAAGACCCTGGCTTACCAGCGGGCCTATGACGCCGCCTGGAAGCGCCTCTACCCCGGCCAATTGCGTGTCAATCTGCCCGGTGCGCCATCCCCGGCGGCCGGCAACAAGGGCTCGGGCCGGCTGGCGGTATTCGTGAAGGCCAACTGCGTGCCATGCGAGCAACGTGTGCGGCAATTGCAGGCCGCCGGTACCGCCTTTGACGTCTACATGGTCGGCAGTCGCCAGGAGGACGCCCGCATCCGCCAGTGGGCTACCCAGGCGGGCGTCGATGCCGGCCGGGTCCGCGCCCGCGCGATCACACTCAACCATGACGCCGGACGCTGGCTGTCGCTCGGCCTGCCGGGCGAGCTGCCGGCCGTGGTACGAGAGGTGAACGGCCAATGGCAGCGGCAGTAGGATGGGCAGGGGCTCGGGCGCTGCTGCTGTCGGCCGCCTGTTTCTGGGGAACGGGGGCATGGGCGCAGGAAGTGCCACCACCGGCCTACCAGATCGCGGCCCGGCAGGCAGGGGTTCCATCTCCCATACTATTCGCCGTGGCTTTGCAGGAGAGCGGCATGCGGCTGCGCGGCCGCTTGATCCCCTGGCCCTGGACGCTCAACGTCGCCGGCAAGGCCGAACGCTACGCCACCCGCATCCAGGCCTGTGCCGGCCTGCGTCGGGCGCTGACCCGCACCCCCACCCATCGCATCGACGCCGGCCTGGGCCAGGTGAACCTCGGCTACCAGGTGCATCGCTATGCCGAGCCCTGCGAATTGCTGGACCCGTACCGCAACCTGGCGATCGCCGCCGACATCCTGAAGGAGCAGTACGTGCCCGGCGAGGACTGGCTGTCCGCCATCGGCCGCTATCACCGGCCGGCAGGTGGCGCCCCCGCCGCCCGCTATCGCCGCAGCGTCAAACAACACTTGGCCCGCGTGCGCGGGCCGGGGACTTCGCTGGCGGCGGCCCAACCCTCCACCCAGAACACGATGCCATGACACACGCGCCTCTCATCCTTGCAGCGGGCTTGCTCGCCGCAGCCATCTCTCCCGCCCTGGCCACCTCCGATCCACTGATCGTTGTCGAAGACCGGGGTGGCGTCTCGGCCCTGCCGTACTACCGGGCGCTGAACCCACAGAACGCGCCGGGCAAGCCGCCCGCATCGGTGCCATCACCCCGCATCGGCGGACCGGCCGATGCCGAGGCGGCCATGCTACCGGTCCGCTCGGCACGGCTTTCACCCGGCGAAGAACCGCGCCGCGTGATCCGTGCGCCCGGGCTGTCACCGCTGTTCCTGGTCGGCGACGATGATCGTTCGAGTGCTTGGCTCCGACAGAGGCACAAAATCCTACGGGAACTGCACGCTGTGGGTCTGGTGGTCAACGTCACCACCCCCGAGGCGCTGTCAGCTTTGCGCCGCCTGGTGCCAGGCCTGATGCTGTCGCCGGCCTCCGGGGACGACCTGGCACAACGCCTGGGGCTACGCCATTACCCGGTGCTGATCACCGCCACCGGCATCGAGCCCTGACCAGTAGCCCGGTGAAACGTCCGCCATGGCCCAATCCCAAGCCGTCGAGGTCTTGCTGCGGCCAGCGGTGGAGCTATACACCGTCGCAGTGTGTGCCGGTGCCGCGTTGCTTTGCCTGGCAGCACCGTGGTCGCTCGCACTGAGTCCCTTGTTGGGTCTGGGCAGCGCGCTGGCCTTCCTGACCTTCGGTGCCATCCGCCTGCGCGAGGCTAGGGCGATCCTGCGCTATCGGCGCAACATCCGTCGGTTACCACGCTATGTGATGAGCAGCCTCGACGTGCCGGTCAGCCAGCAACGGCTCTTCATCGGCCGGGGTTTCCGCTGGGACCAGCGGCACACGCACCGGCTGATGCAGACCTACCGGCCGGAATTCCGCCGCTACGTGGAACCGGCGGTGGCCTACCGATGGGCGCGGCATCTGGAGGAGCGGCTGGAGTTCGCGCCGTTTCCGTTTTCGAAGCTGGCCAGGGCACTGGCCTGGGATAGCCCGCTCAACCTGGTCCGGCCCTTGCCGCCGCTGGGCGGCCTGCCGCGCCTGCATGGCATCGAGCCGAACGAGCAGGACGTCAGCCTGCCGCTGGGCGAGCGGGTCGGGCATTCGCTGGTCCTGGGCACGACGCGGGTGGGCAAGACCCGTCTGGCCGAGCTGTTCATCACCCAGGATATTCGCCGCCAGGTTGGCGGCCAGCACGAGGTCGTAATCGTCTTCGACCCGAAGGGCGATGCCGATCTGCTCAAGCGCATGTATGTCGAGGCTCGCCGTGCCGGGCGCGAGGGCGAGTTCTATGTCTTTCATCTAGGCTGGCCGGACATCTCGGCGCGCTACAACGCGGTGGGCCGCTTTGGGCGCATCTCGGAAGTCGCCACCCGCATTGCCGGCCAACTCTCGGGCGAAGGCAACAGCGCCGCCTTCCGCGAGTTCGCCTGGCGCTTCGTCAACATCATCGCCCGCGCCCTGGTGGAACTGGGCCAACGCCCGGATTACCTGCTGATCCAGCGCCACGTAATCAACATCGACGCGCTGTTCATCGAATACGCCCAGCATTTCTTCGCCCGCAGCGAGCCCAGGGCCTGGGAGATCATCGTCCAGCTCGAAGCCCGGATCAACGACAAGAACATCCCGCGCAACATGATCGGTCGGGAGAAGCGCGTGGTGGCCTTGGAGCAGTATCTCTCCCAGGTGCGCGTCTACGACCCGGTGCTGGATGGCCTGCGCAGCGCGGTGCGTTATGACCGCACCTACTTCGACAAGATCGTGGCCAGCCTCCTGCCGCTGCTGGAGAAACTGACCACCGGCAAGATCGCGCAGTTGTTGGCGCCAAACTACTCGGACCTCAACGACCCGCGGCCGATCTTCGACTGGATGCAGATCATCCGCAAGCGCGCGGTGGTCTATGTCGGGCTGGATGCGCTGTCGGATGCGGAAGTGGCGGCTGCGGTCGGCAACTCGATGTTCAGCGACCTGGTGTCGGTGGCCGGGCACATCTACAAGTTCGGTATCGACGATGGACTGCCGGGCGCAACGACTGGCGTGAAGGTGCCGATCAACGTCCATGCCGATGAATTCAACGAGCTGATGGGCGACGAGTTCATCCCGATGATCAACAAGGGTGGCGGTGCCGGGGTGCAGGTGACCGCATACACCCAGACGCTCTCGGACATTGAGGCCCGCATCGGCAACCGGGCCAAGGCCGGCCAGGTGGTCGGCAACTTCAACAATCTGTTCATGCTGCGCGTGCGCGAAACGGCCACGGCCGAGCTGTTGACGCGGCAATTGCCCAAGGTCGAGGTGTATGCGACGACGGTGATGAGCGGTGCCACCGACAGTTCGGACCCGACCGGCAACACCGCCTTCACCTCCAACACCCAGGACCGCATCAGCAGCAACAGCGTGCCACTGATCGAACCGGCGCACGTAGTCGGCCTGCCCAAGGGGCAGTGCTTCGCGCTGATCGAAGGCGGCCATCTGTGGAAAATCCGCATGCCACTGCCGGCGCCCGACCCGGACGAGGTGATGCCCAGGGACTTGCAGGAACTGGCAGGCTACATGCGGCAGCACTACGTCGAGGCGGACGAGTGGTGGGAGAACCAAGGCGTACCTGGCCTACAGGAACGAGCCCTACCCGATGATCTGCTGGCGGACTTCCAGCAGATGACCACCGGCCGGGAGGCGGACGATGCAGCGGCGAAAGAAGGCTCGGCGTGAGCGATCCAGCCGTCGCCGCGCAGCGCCAGCAAGTCCGCCAGCAGGGGCTGATCGCCGGCCTGGTGACGCTGCCGTTCCGGTTCTTCGGGGTGCTTTGCGGCTCGCTCTTCCTGTGCATCGTGATCGAATGTGTCGGCATGCATTTCTTCTGGCCCGAGGAAGGCTGGCGTCACGCGCAGACCATGCTCAACCACGAACTGGCACTGGTCTCGGAGAGCTTCACGCGCAGCGTGCTGGTGCAGGAGCCCGGGCGCAGCGCACGACAACTCGTGGAACGAACCTACGAATGGCTGTTCGTGAAGAGTGGATTGATGGACTGGATACGAGATGCCGCCATGCAATCCCGTGCTGGCGCTCAGGGCCAGACCCGTGACTTTCGCTACTATCTGGGACAGGTCTACGTGCATGTCGAGGGCTACCTGATCGCCTCGGCCTACATGGTGCTGGTTTGTCTCGTGCGGCTGCTGGTGCTGACGCTGACCGTGCCGCTGTTCCTGCTGGCCGCCTTCGTGGGCCTGGTGGATGGCTTGGTGCGCCGGGACGTACGCAGCTTCGGAGCCGGGCGGGAATCAGGCTTTCTCTACCATCGCGCAAAGGCCAGCCTGATGCCGCTGGCCGTATTGCCGTGGGTCGTCTATCTGGCGCTGCCGGTGAGCGTGCATCCGCTGCTGATTCTGCTGCCCAGCGCGGTGATGCTGGGAGCAGCGACGGACATTGCGGCGGGGACGTTCAAGAAGTACCTGTGACCAACAGTGCCCCCAAGGTCAGAATAGGCCGATCCCCCCTCGTATTATTCAGTCAGACTGGAAGGTCGAGAAGGTCAGGTCGCCCACACTCCATTTCGTCCGCCCTTCAGGCAGATGCTCGTAGGCAGACTGAAGCTCGGGGATTTCCCGCAAACGGTCAACGAGCTCAATCAGTCCACGGCTCGAGGCTTCCCGCGATGCCACTTCTGTTGCCAAGAGTAGTTGGGGCCAGTTTGCATAAAGCGCCTTCTGATGTAATGCAATTTCCTTCAATTGATGGGCAAAGTGCTTGGCAATCACCAGGCGGTAAACCAGCAAGGGAGGATGCTCATTGCGAAGTTGCAGAGCGCTTCGCAGCCCCTGCTGCCCTACCTTCTGAAGCCAGCTATCAACGGCAACCAACCAATCATGTGCTTGCTCGACAAGGCGCGTACCGCGAGTTCGCTCTGCATGAAGATTAAATCCATAGAGGTCCTGATGCTTTAGCTGGCAGAGCAGAACAAGCCCGGTCGCCTTCTCCATCACAACCAAATCTATGTCTGTCAGCAGTTTCTCGGGCACCTTGGCTTGAATATTCTCGTGGAATGAAATTCCGTTGAACGCTTTTCCAAGAATCCGCTTGATGGCTTTCTGAAGAGATCCTTCACGCGAGCACTGATTTCGGTCGTAATCCTTCGGGAATTGGTATCGCAGCGCCTCCAGCAAGAATCTCACTGGTTCACTACGTGCGCCCGCAAGGCATCGAATGAGCCCTTGATCGGAGCACTGTACAACCAGAGGAATTGGGGCGCCCGGTGGAGATACGAGGTCCAAGTTGTGCCTCCCACAGGAGAGCACATCAAATACTGTTTTTGCATCGTCCACTCCCAACTCTTCAAAATCCTCGAACACACTACCAAAGCAGTTCACCGCCTCCCTAAGATCTGCAATGAACGGCTCCACATCCGAGGTAATGGTGAGCACGTTTTCCAGCCTTATTGATCCATCTTTCCTGACCAGCGCCTCAGCAAACCTCTCGTGCCTCATGTAGTTGGACAGCAAAAATGTCAGAGCAAGAACATAATGCTGATAACGCACCCCCCCGAACTTCAGAGCATAGTGGAAGCTGTCGAAGCCTTCCTGCAACTGGATATTTTGGTAAGCCAATCCGAAGAAATAGTCATCAAGCAATGGGTCGGCATCATATCCAATGAAATACCTTCCCCAAGGCCGAACCAAGGCAGATAGCTTTTCCTCAACCTCCACGTCCAGGTTCCGGATCGGTTCTGCCTGCATAAGATGCTCGAACTGTCTCCTGGATTCAAATGTGAAACCATCGAGGACATCCTTCTCATGGCCGGAGCTATTCACGAGCTTCTCCGGCAACTTCACGTTGAATTCGCCTTGCTCGCCCTCCACAATCGATCCCACCCCCATGGCTACGTACTGAGCGACGCGGCGACCGTGCTGAATCATTCCTAGGGCCGAGGCAAGCTCCAAAACGGCCTTGGACAGCTCAGGGCTCCGTGGGAAAGACACCACCGGAGCATCGAACGATGGCCGACTACTGAGAGCAAGGTGGATTAGTCGCACCACTCCAAGCTGGAGGATGTAATAGTGCTCTTGCTGCTCATAGGTGGGTGTTTGGGTTCTTGTGATGTTGTAGTGATACCAGTCGAGTTCGCTCAACGCGCACCTGAGTTGGATACCAAGACGGTCGCCAGCCAGTCGGGGAACGAGCTTGGCCTCTTCCTTGTTGAGTGCCTCGAAAAAATTGCTGATTGCTGATTTCATAGGCCAATATATCGCTGCGCATCAGCACTGGCAGGAAACGTTCGATGGCCAACTTCCGTCAATAACCTAAGCATCAACAATAGCCCCTTCCGCGCGCCCCTTTCCTAGAACATCCAGAAGGATCGCACACTGCTTTTCAGTGGGGAGCTTCGCAGGTATCTGCATAGCAATCTTGAGAATTCCGATCTCTTTTGGTGTGAGAAGCCTCTTCTCTGCCAAGATGCGATGAAGACGCTCCCATTCCCGAGCTGAAATTGCCAGCACCTGCTGCTGTGCCTCGATACCATTATCGACTTTCTGTGTTTTCCTGGCGGACCTGGCCTCTGCCGCCTGAAGCTCGAATGATAGGAGCTGATCGTAGAAATCCTGATGGAGCAACCTCTCGACATCCTCTATACGAACCAGAATCCGCGTCCAGCATGCCTCTCGCTTGCACCATTCCGAAATGTTCGAGATGCCATTCGGAGGCTTGATTATGTCCTCGTTCACCACGCCTGCCACAATGGCAATGGCGGTTTCGAGAACTGGATCTGCTTTCTGAGCATTCCATATCCCCAGAAAGTCGATGTTTTCCTTCCTGCGTCTCGTGATTTCGCCCAACACAGCAAGCGTATAGGCCACAATATTCGCGCGATACCCTCCGTTGTACCAGGGCTGCGCCGAAACGATCCGTTCCGTCGCTCGGAACACAATTCCACGCGCAACGGCTCTCTTGAAATAGAACTCGTTGAATGTATCGGATGACTTTTCCCATTCACTGCCGATCCGCATCGCATATCTCGCAAAATTCTTCTGATAGCCGAGATTCACCCATCTTGGATGCTCGTCCCAGACATTCTCGAACTTCGCGAGGTCTGTCTTCGTAAACATCTGCGGCTTTGGGTGCTCTGCTTTGAAGCGACGTTGTTCCCCGGGCGTGAGGTTTGATTGGGCGTCTGCATATTGACCCCGTGCACGTTCATAGAACCATCGCGTTTCACGCTGCACGCCTTTCTGTGCCGGCGCCCAGATACGTCTGGAAAACCCTTCCATTCGCACATGGAATGGGTGGTTGGAGAAGAAGTCAGCAGCATTCACCCGATTCTGTGTATTTGCATACTCCGATATTTTCGGAACAACCGTTTCACTTTGCTGACTGTCGATAACCGACAATTTCATCTGCACGAATATCTTGGAAAGATCCGCCTTGTCACGTTCCCTTGTATGAAAAAGTGAAGCTGTGGTCTGACCGCCATTGACGATCTGAAGGTCCACGATCCTTGTGATGACGAGACCCGAATCAGTCATCCTTGCCTCGATACTTTGTGCTGTAGCCGTAATCCCGTTGTTGTAGGCAAAGAACATTCCTGGTTCGTTCAGAATGGTGGCCCTTATCCCTTTGTTCACGCTGCCTCTGGCTTGAAGAAATGTCCTCACGTTCTGTTCAAGCAAGCGTGCTCTGAAATCGTCATAAAGACTTGCCAGGATGTCGGCGGGCATCACTACCAGGTAGGATTGATAGGCAGCAGTACCCAAATGTGCAGGGATGCACGGGATCTCCTTGCCGAACCTTTGGGCAAAATCAAGATCGATGGGCTCTTTGTGACTGCGGGAACTCCTCTGGCGATGCAGTCGAGAGATATCCCATATGTGGTAACTGGCCGGGATTCCCAACACTTCGGCATCGGGAATCTCCTGAACCTTCTCGCTGAGGGTGCGCTCGGAAAAGAGAAACAGGTTGAGGCGGCGAATTGTTTCCCTGCGATCATGGATCTGTCTGGACAGGCCATACTCTGGCGATGTGACCTCCAGTTCATCAGCCAGTCCTTTCGTGAGACTCGCCTCGAAAAAGTTGGCAATGCGCTTGAATGCGGCATCCACTTCCGACTTGCTCAGGGAGAACAGTTCATCGCGAGAATCGAAATCGGCAATGAAAAGATCCAAGCCCCCCTCATCATTGAACCAATGACCATCCACACGCATCCCACGCTGAGCACGAAAATGGCAAAGCTCGAAACCTTCTGTAAATCCAGTCTCGAGAAGCTCATTCGCAACCGTTTCCATGAATTCGGAAAGGAGAAAGCTACCGTTGCTCTCAGCACCGGCCAGAAGCTCTTGGCGAAAGTCGTGAAAGAACTCCTCGCGTGTCTGCATCATTACCCATCTCCGAAAACAGCTACGCCATTGCATTCATAGGGGGCTATGCTTTCCAGTCGAATATCATAGGCAACCCCCGCTATCCCTGTAGGCAGTTGTGATCGCATGAGGCGAGGAAAGCCATCATTGACTCTATAGCTTCGCACTTCGCTGACGACAAGGTGAGGTTCATCATATTCGGGAAGCGGGGCATAGCCATGGGCAACCAGTTTGCGATCGAAGGCCTCCACAGCATCCGCCTCGCTAAGCCTGGCCTGAACTGCTGCGACAATTTCATTGAGTGAACGCGCATCGACTGAACCAGGCAGATCACTAAGGCGATATATACGTAGGAAGAGAGCATCGTTCAGTGACTCAAGCTGGTCTTCCGACGAAATTCGAATCGTGCTGCGCTCTGCCCCGGAGAGTGATTTGACCTCGACAGCCGTGTTGCCGAATATGAAGTCTTGGTGCGACCTCTCTGGACCAAGCCAGGCTTCAACGGCGGCCGAGATCGAAGTCATCCGGTCAATCAGTTCCATCAGGAAAATGATTTCGGCAAAGAGCCCGCGGACCTCCTCAGCCGACAGATGCTGGCTGCACCCGGACATGAATGTCTTCCATCGGCGGATATGTGCGAGGGAAACCGCGAGCGAACTGGCTGAGTCAGTAGCGTGCTCCAATGCTGCTGCCAGCGTGTTGCAGAGCCCTTCGAACAGGTCACGGTCAATCTGCCTCTCAAGGGAAAGAACAAGGTGCTGCATCCCTCTGTCACTGCCACGCAGATCGACATCGATCCCATTTACCGCGACTGCAGCTTTCCGATACTGATCGGCATGATTGCCCTGAAGTTCCACAATGAAAAGGCAGGCTCCGCTGCTGTCTCGCCCCCAGAAGCATGGAACAGCCCTTTCACCGGCAAGCTGTCTTACATTGAAGTCCGTTCCCGGAACTGTGATGCAATCCCATGGCGAGGACTCATGCATCATAGTCCTCCTCTTCGTCGGGATCGTCGGCATACCCCTGCATCTGCTGAAGCCAGACTTTGTTCACAACAACGTTGATGGTCGTTGAATAGTCTCCGTAGGGAAAGCTGACACCGAATGCGGCAATCGGTCCCACTATTGACACACCCTTGGGTTCCAAGCTGTGAATCATGAGAAGCGGTTTGTTTCTGGCCATCCGGTAATGTGTATCGGATATTGCACCCAAGCCGTTTTCGCCACCGGCCAGTGTCTCGGCCTCGCTACGCTGCGCTTCACTGAGGCCAAGCTTCTCATCACCACGCGAGGCAACTCTATCCTTGTTCAGCCGCCACGCAGTACCATTGGGCTGGTCCTTTCCAACGACACGCTCCTGATTTCTCAGGGTAAACGGACTTTCACCGCCAGAACCGCCAGAAGGCGAAATCAGCAGAACGTCGGCCAGCGGACGCTTCATCGCAATCCGTTCAAGATAGCTCACTACATTCGACCTCTCTCCGGAAAAGGTCGAATGACACTCGAACCTTGTCAGGAAGTCCTCAACCACATCGATCGGCACATCCCTGAATATGAAACCCTTTTCGGTGAGCTCTACAGGTCGCCCACCGAAACCAGTCCGCCAGTGATCGGCTATCAGTGCAAAATTTCTGGCGTTCACTTCAGAATCGGTGGAGACCTTGTAACTTTCCCGCAACCGCCCACTGAAGCTCTGTTCGACTGTGACCTCCTGGCCGGCTCGCATCTTGTTGGCTGCAGTTATGAGAAGGCTGTCCGGATGCGAGCGAACATAGAGCCCGAAGTCCTTCGGACTGAGGCGATCACGCCGCATCCGTTTTACCTGTTGCACAAGCTCCTCCGCGGCATCGGCAATATGGGCATACCAGTTGATCGAGTCACGTGAGAGATGAACGCGGCAGAGATCCTCGAAGCCAGGCCGGTACCCGAACCAACGCCCCATCTGCATGAGCGTGTCGTACATTTTGGTGTTGCGATACATGTAGCTGACCGTCAATCCTTCGATGGTCAAACCGCGCGAGAGGCTCAGACCACCGACAGCAATGGCAGTCAATCCGACGCCTTCCTTTTCGTACCGGTTGTAGTCGAGCACCTCGTCGCTCTTACTGTTGATGACATAGAGTTGAAGGTGATCAAAGACTCCGTTGAGTGCAGCCTTCACTTCGGCCCAATCGAAGCCGGCATCGCCGTACTCGGCATCGAAGGCCTGCTGCAATCCCAGCATATAGGCGTTTCTTGACGAAACCTCCTCCGGCATCGCGTAGTTGGCACGGACCGCTTCCCTGATCTTCTTCTCCCTGAGACTCAGAAAATCGCGCACAGCCTTCTGCACAGGCACGAAACGGGAGACATTGACCATCATTGAACAGTGCTTTCCGACCTGCCCACGAAGATTTCGAATGGCACGGGCGACAAGGAACTGGTCAAGGGCACGATAGAGACTTGGCGGCAACTCCATGACTGGATCATCACGCTTGTGCGAATAGGGAATGAGATCTTCGCAGTCATCGATAGGAATGACGATCGATTGACTGCTTGCCTCGTCAAGAAATACCTTCTCGGCTCCGAAATAGGATGTTGGTGCATCAAGGCAATAGATGAAATCGCGAGGAAACAATTCTTCCTGCACATCATCGTCATAGGCGTCCGGGTTGATGAAAATATTGGCAAAGGGCGTTGCCGTATAGCCAACATAACAGGACTTCGCGAACAGCCCCAGAATGCGTCGAATCATGGCATTCGTCCGGGTCGGATCCAGATCCTCCTTGTTCGTGTTGATCGACGCGTTGTCTGCCTCGTCATCGATCAACAGCATGGGCACATTCGAAATGCGGCCATCCTTTTCCGCGTTCAGTTCCTTCAGCCATCTGTGCAGTGCCGTCAGCGTCGTGACGTTCTTCTTGATGATCAGGATGATCGGCTTGCTGAAATCGTTGAGCTCCCAGCCACTCTCGGTTGCCGTCTTCTTGTTGAAGTCGCTGTTCACATTTGTCAGTGTTGCCGGATGTGGATACCCTTGGCTGAGACCAACACCGATCTTCTTGCGTTTATCTTCAGGATCGCTCGACCGGCCAATGAAGGCCTCGTCGAGCCGTTGCTGTGTCTGCCTGCGTAGATTGTTGTGAATGCCGGCAATGACGATGATGAACTTGTACCCAGCATCGGCTGCACGTGCTATCAGGCCAGTGTAATTGGCTGTCTTTCCCGACTGCACATGCCCGATCACAAGGCCACGACGGTTCCAGCTCGTGCCTTCACTCAATGGATCCTGAAGGTGCCCGAGAATGCGGGTCGTGACATCGCTCAGTGACTGGACCATCTGTGGAGGCCAGCCTTCATTGCGAAGGAATTCCTCGTACGCCCTGGCGTAGGTCCAACTGATGTCTTCGCGCTTGTGGACCCACTGATCATCGTGTTTCGCATTGACATCGATCAGCGAGACGCCTGACCCCATACGGGTTACCACCGATTCCATCGCTTCGGTGACGATATTGCGAAGGTCCCCCGCATAGCCGAATACTGCGGCAAGCTGCTTTGCCTTTTCCTCCACCTGCTCACGCGTTGGCGTCTCGGGCATGTTGGCAAGCCCCGAGATGAGTGCGTTGGCGATGTTCCGTTCTTCCGTGATGGTTGTTATGCTCATGCAAATGCCTCGCTGATGAATTTTTCGGCCAGGTCGATCTGGCCATCGAAAAGATGCGTGGAGCGCACAATCTGAAGAAAGGCATTCGCATCGCCCGGCCCGTCGCCGTACAGAACCTGCCGCAAACTCCTCAGACGAGCCATGGTCAGGCTTTCATCTACTGATTTCTGATTGATCTCGCGAGGGTTGGTCGAGTAATCGGAATAGATCATTTCTACTGGCAGAGAAGCTGCAATCGAATCAAGCAATACGCGCAGCAACTCCACTTCCTCGGAAGAGAGTCTTTTCCCCAGAGAGGCGATGAGTGGGTGCTCCTCGTTGATCGCGAATCGAATGCCATCATGATCGACGTAGCGTTCCCAGAACGGAGCCCGGTTTTCCTGGAACAGCTTCTGCCCGCGCCCCCGATGCACTGTCACGCTACGGCCAACAATCCTGGCAATGATCTGGCGCAGGCGTTCCCGTACAGCATGCGGTGGGCGTGCTCGAGATTTCTTGATGTCGATGGTCCAGGCTTCGTCGAGACAATTGGGAAAATCGATCTGCACCCGCGCCAACTTGGTGGCCTCACCTTTGGGCACCAGACGGAACCAGTCACCCCATGCCATCAGACGCCCATTCCGATAGACATAGCCCCCCTGGTTGGAGATGAAGTCACTGCGATCCTGATAGTAGTCATACTCGGATGCGGACAGACGGCTATGGTGCGGCAGCACATAGGGCTGCAGACGTACTTCGGCTTCACCAATCCGAACTATTTCTTCTGGAAGCACCTGTGTAGCCGGATTCTTCCTGCAGAAAGGATCGAATGCGGTTATCTGGTGACCATTGATGGCAATTGAAATCCTGGGATAGCCCTTGATCTCGCCGGAAAGAAACCGGTGAAATACAAGAGAGAGATGCCTGCCCACCACTGCGAGCTTCTCGTTGACGATCTCGTCCCGACGATCTCCAGCCTCGTCTTCCATCAATCGGTCGAGTTTCTGCCAGATGACGGCAGTGCCGTGACTGACAAGTCGGTTCACATAGGGCAGCACCTTGATGTCTGCCCCATCCAAGATACTCAATAGCCAATCGTCCGCAGCATCGATTCGATCCAGATCCCATTCAGCCCCGTGGAGAGCACCACCTCTCTTGCTCACGACCGTTAGAGAGCGGCATTGAGAAAACGATGCCGTCTTCAGCCCAAGACCAAAACGCCCGAGATCCTTTGGTGAACGGAACTGTCTGGGGTTACCGGTTCCATGGCGCATTGCAGCCAGCAACTCACCTTCCGTCATTCCCCTGCCGTTATCCAGAATGGCGACAAGAGGATGCTCGCCGGAGACGTTGCAGATGATGTCGATCATGTCTGCGCCAGCGGAAACGCTGTTGTCGACCAGGTCAGCGATGGCCGTTTCGAGTGAGTACCCGAGATCCCTCATCGAGGCCGATAGGCAGGCCGCGCTTGGTGGGTGTCTGTGCTCCCGCGCCATCAATATCCCCCTCGTGATTTCTTGCGAATCAGCTGCATGCTAAGCTTCCGGATATCGTCTCGCCGGCCACTTCCCCTCGGTCGGATTGGCTGGCGGATGTGCGAAGCGGCGTTTTCCGCAGACATCCAGATGAAATGCCTCCAAGGCCATGCGCGTCCCGACTACCCCTCAGCGCAGCCGCATGATGTCGAGCATTCGCGGCAAGGACACCTGGCCGGAACGGACCCTTCGCTCCCTTCTTTTCGTCAGGGGATTCCGCTATCGACTTCATGTCAGAAAGCTGCCCGGCTCCCCTGATCTTGTGTTCCCGAAACACAGGGCGGCAGTGTTTGTCCACGGCTGCTTCTGGCATCGGCACAACGGCTGCCGCTATAGCACCACCCCCAAGACCAACGTGGAATTCTGGCAGAAAAAATTCCAGGAGAATATCGTACGCGACAGGCGCCATGTTGAGATGCTCCAGGCTCTTGGTTGGCGTGTCGGCATTGTCTGGGAATGCGCATTGAAGCATTCGATCGAGGAAACTGCGCGAATTGTCGAGGAGTGGCTTCATGGCAAGGAGAGTGCTCTGATCGTGGGCGAAATCGATCCCTAGTCGGCCTCGGCAAACAGAGGCGGTCTGCTACCTTCCGACTGCCCTCGCCAGTTCGTATCCACTGAGATTGGTGTCCGCTCCGTGCCCCCTGTCTTTCGTCGCTTCTTCCTGCTCATTTCATTCAGGAGACTTCGCACGACCTTTGCCAGCTTGTAGGCCAGAAGCGGCGGTACGGCATTTCCGACCTGAGTGTATTGTTCCGTACGATTCCCTGCGAAGAAATAGTTGTCAGGAAACGTCTGGAGCCGTGCAGCCTCTCGGACAGAAAGGCTTCTGCACTGCGAGGGGTCATAGTGGATGTAGTAGTGACCATCCTTGGCAATGTGAGCCACTACAGTGGTGGCGGGTTCGTTCCCGCACTGCACCCGGAACCGATCCTTGAAAGGGATTTTTTCGGATTCTCTGTCAGCGCGTACATTGACGTGATTTGGCAGCAACCGGGGGGGAAATACATCCAGCCCTGGGGAATAGCCTCTTGTTGCAGCATAACCGGCCGAAAAGAGATATCGGGCAAGATCGGATGCCATATGCGAACGGGACTCGTGCTGGCAGACACCTCCCAGACTCCGGTCATGCAGCCACCTCTGGAGCTCGGTTGGTCGTTTCGGCCTTCTGTACTTTCTTGGAATATACGCACTTCCGCTTGAGGAATGGATGGCGGCCACAGCAAAGGCCTGTAGTGCCTGGATCATGGAAGATTCCATTCCAGTTCCCCATCCATTGACATACGAGGAAGCCGCTTGGACAGCCTCACGCCAAGCTTCCAACGAGTCTCCCCGTGACAATCGGCTCCTGATCTTCGGAAGATCTCCAATGGTCTCGCTGACTGTGGCCGGACGGGAAACAGGAGTCAGCAATTCGTGTTGCGGTATGTCCAGCCCCTTCCTTACTCCGAGCAAAATGACTCGGTGCCTGCACTGCGGTATCCCGAATTGTTCCGAATGGATGATGTAATCGGTTGGCTCCAGTGAATCACCGGCCCCTTTCTTGATGAAGGATCGAATCTCATACTCGAGTCCATCCGCCGGCATTGAAAGATCAGCAATGATCTTTTCGAACATTGGATTGCCGGAATGGGTAGACGAGAGTAGCCCCTTGACGTTCTCCATCACGAAGATCGTCGGCTTGTGAACCTGGATGATTCTGAGGTACTCCCTGTAGAGGAAGTGCTTTTCGTCCTTGTGGAACTCTTTGTCCTTGGCACGCCTGGAGCGGCCTGCGACGGAATACGCCTGACACGGAGGTCCCCCGATCAGAATCCAGGTTTCCTGCCCTCTCAATGCTGCTCTGATTTCAGTGTCGATGTTTTCTTCATCGGATTTGCCCAGTTCAAGACATCTCGCCTCTTTCTCCGCATGCGCGAAGGCATTGGCAACAGCAGGAATCTTGCGGAATGAGGCTTCATCAATCTCGCCACGTATGTAGCTGTAATAATGCCTTACATCATTGGTGCCGCGCAAACGCCGGAACACCGCCCTCAGCGTAAGCGTGCGATGTGCGACTGGAGTTTTTTCTATGGAAAGTCCGATCTCGAAAAAAGGGCTCTCCTTGTGCCCCGTCAGAGACGCAAATCCCTCACCGAGACCTCCGGGACCAGCAAAGAGATCAATTATGGGAATTGGCATGCCTTGTATTCTCTATTGTCATTATTGATCATGGATTCTGGAATCCTCTTTTGATGCATTCAACAATCGTGATCCAGACCATGTTTCGAGGTTGGAAACTCAAGCCGGATTTAGCACAAAAATCGAACCTGCCGCAAGACTGACTTGCACAGCGAAAATCCTCGGCGCATAAGTGAGGGGGACGTACTCTGACTTGCACACTTTGCATGTTCTTGCCATGTCCATGATTACCCGAGCAAGGTGGCCGCATGAACCATCTGCTCATGCTCGAATGCCGGCGCGTAGTCATCCAGCTCCGACTGGCGCAAGCCCACATCTGCGCTGAGTGCCACCTGCCGCCAGTTCGCCACCGCAGCATGCACTTCGGCCAGGAAGCCGCGAGCCCGCACTTCGTCCAGCCCGAAGTAGGCGGCGCGTGCCATCAGCATGCCCACATCGGTGATCGGCCCATCTCGCTCGGACAGCCAGGTCTTCGATTCCCGCTCCTTGTCCGGGAACGGATTGATGTCGAAGGCCGGTGCCAGACGCCACTGACCGTGGGCCACATGCAGGAAGCCGTGGTTCTGCAGGTGGTCGTCCACGTTGGTGATCAGCAGATTGAATACCAGCCGCCGCCAGAGTTGCCGCACATCCTGACCGGGGGCGTGGCCGTGGGTGCGGATGGCATCGGCGATCTCAGTGTAGCTACGATCTTCCTCGCGTGAAGCCTGCAGCAGGGACGCAGCGGATTGGTACGGGATGCGGCCATCCGCCTCATCGCGATCGAAGCGGCCGATGACGGCCACCGGTACCTCGCCCAGCAAAACGATCCGTGCCGGCGCCGCATCAATGCCTGCCAATACCGCCAGCTTCAAGGCCAGCACCTCGCCACGGGTAACGCTACGCGCATCGCCCACACTCGGGAACTTGCCGATGGCGAGTCTGCCGTCCTCGTCCACCAGTGTGCACTTGGGCCGCATGCCGCCCAGCGAGGTGCCCTTGCCCTGCAAATAACGCAAATCCTCGGCGGTTTCATTGCCGCGCTCGACCGCCCGGCTGGCCAGAAAGACCCGCTCCAGCTCGATCAGAGGCGGCGTGCTGCGCCGCCCGCCCGTCGTCGTCTGGTGCCAGCAGGTGCCATCCGAGTCACGTAGGCGTAGTGCGCCAACCCGGCTGAAGTCATCCACCGCGAGCAGATAGTCCAGTTCCGTGAGGGCCGGCAGTCCCGGATCATCCTTGCGACGCTTGGCATGGTCCCGAGCGATGACGCGCCGCCCCCAGGCATCCGGCGCGGTGTCCGCGATGGCGCCATGGAATACCGAATCGTGGGACGAGGCCGCCTTGTGCGATTGGTGTCCCGCCAGCAGTTGCAGATCAGCCGACACATTGAAACTCGCCGGACTGGTCAACCAGCTCTCGCCGTAGGCGAAAGCGCTATTCTCGCGCCGCCCCTGGCGGACATACACGAGCGAACCCACCGGCACGCCCGCTTTGCCGATACAGAGCTGAACCTGCCGGCGGATCGAAGTGACAGCCGCCTTCACAGCGCCCCCGAGGTGGCTGGCTTGCTGCGTACCCGCTTGGGCAGGCGTTCATCCATCAGCGTCAGGCCTATGTCGTCCCTGGCCGTATCCAAGAGATTTTCCAGCGACTGGATTTCACCGAAGACATGCAGGGCGCGAGCGAAGAAGTGGATGGGTACCCGCACATCGCCTTTTTCCATTCGCCGCACGGTAGACAGCGAGGCGCCCATGCGCTCGGCCAGCGAGGCCTGGGAGATATGTCGCCGTCGGCGCGCCAGTGAAATGTCGGCACCGAATTTCCGGATCGCCCGTTCGACGGGCAGCGGGAGGGGGGAGTCCATGGCAAGTGTTCCCATGAGAGCGGTCATGACTCGTAGAAGTCTCTAGAGGATCGATTCTATACGAGCATGTGTGAGTTGGAAATAACAATTCCAAACAGAATGCTTATGACCAAAAACGACTCGTGTCGGAGTGTTATTTTGGTTGCTCATCTTGACGGTGTTCCGCCAAGACATCAATCCGGTCATCCGTTGATTCTCTTTCCCTGCTGCGAGCACTGAGCGCCCGCCTCAGCATCACATCATTCGCCTCAACCGGGAATGGCACGATGGGACAGACCTGCCGCAGCATCTTCGCATGGCCGCATACGTTGGCCGCTCTGCCTTGTGCGCTCGTCCTGACCTGCACGACCCTGCAACCCGCCCATGCCGCCGACGACGCGCCCGAGCATGAGCGCCTCGCGGCCCTCGTGCGCCAGATCGAACTGGCCGACCGTCTCGCCGAACACGCGGCCAACGTATCGCAGCAGGAACGCGCCCGCTATCACTTCGACTATGACCGGCTGCGTGGCGACCTGCAGCGCGTACGCACCGGTCTGCAGGATTACCTCGTTCCCCAGCGTGCCCAGCCCCGCGACCCGATTCCATTGAGTGGCGATTACCTGCGTCGCGATGCACTCGAGAAGATTTCTCCATGACGCCTTCCGCCGATCAGATTGCTGCCTTTCAGGCCAACGGCGGCTTTTCGCCCGGGGAGGTTTCCGCTGTTGTGCTCGGTTTCGTCTTCGCTGTCCTCCTGTTGTGGGGGGTATGGGCCATCCGTACGGCTTACGTGGGCTGGGCGGAACAACGGCTGTCCGAACGCCAGCTCCTCGGTGTCGTCGTTCGTTTTCTGGCGATGTATCTGGTGCTGAGCTTCTTCCTTCTGTCCTGACTTTCACGAAAGGGTGAATCCATGAATTTTCCTTCGACCTCCCGGCATGTAGCCGTCGCATTGCTTGCGTCTGGTGCCGCATTCACCCCACTGATTTCGCTGGCGGCCGGTCTGCCGACCATGGAAGACCCGTCGCGTGGCGCCGGCAGCGGCATCATGCAGACCTTGCAGAATTACGGTTACGACATCGTGCTGCTGATTGCCCTGCTCGTGGTCGCTTCGATGTTCGTGGGCGTCTGCTACCACGCCTATACACGGTATGCAGAAATCCACACCGGCCGCGCAACCTGGGGCCAGTTCGGGCTGACCGTGGCGGTGGGTGCCATCCTGCTGGTCGTCGGCATCTGGCTGCTGACCAAGGCCACCGGCGTGCTGTGAAGGCTGGCAGCAATGGCTGACGCCAAGGAATCCCCCGGTGATGGGCTCGTGACCTTCCTTCCGCACCGCCTGAACCGGCATCCGGTGGTCGTGCGCGGCCTCACCGCCGACGAGCTGTGGATCTGCGCGGGGCTGTCGGCGGTGGCCGGTTTCCTGACCGGTGTACCGTTGGCCTGGCTAACCCACAGCATTGCCATGGTGCCGACGCTGATCGTCGCCGGCATCGGCATTGGTGTATTCGCTGGTGGCGGCTTCCTGCGTCGACAAAAGCGCGGCCGGCCCGACACCTGGCTGTACCGCCAGCTCCAGTGGCAGCTCACGATCCACTACCCGGCACTCGCCGCCCATGTCGGAGGACACGGGCTCATCACCCGTTCGGGCTGGTGGAGCACGCGGCGACTGCGGCCACCCTCCCCCAGAGTTACATCATGAGCCGCTTTCGAAATGAAATCGCCCATCTGCAGGCCCACGTCAAGACGCTGCGCCTGGCCGCTGCCGCGCTATTCGTGGTGGTGCTGCTGTTGGGCCTGGGCTGGTGGAGCGCCCCCAAGAATCTGACCATCCACGTCCCGCCGGACCTGCGCTCGGGCAGCACCCGCAAGTGGTGGGACGTGCCACCGGAGAGCGTCTACGCCTTCACCTTCTACATCTGGCAACAGGCTCAGCGCTGGCCGACCAACGGTGAGCAGGATTACCCACGCAACCTCAAGTCACTGGTGGCCTACCTCACGCCGAGCTGCCGCGCCTTTCTCCAACAGGACTACGAATTCAGGCGCAACAACGGAGAACTGCGCCAACGCGTGCGCGGCATCTACGAGATTCCGGGCCGCGGCTACGGCGACGATCCAGCCTTGCGGGTGCGTGCGGTGTCCGCGAACGACTGGGTCGTCACCCTGGACGTCAGCGCCGACGAATATCTGGGCTCGGAACAGGTCAAGCGGGCCCTGGTGCGTTATGCGCTGAAAGTCGTGCGCATGGATGTCGACCCGGAGCGAAACCCCTTCGGCCTCGCGCTGGACTGTCATGCAAGCGCGCCGCGGCGAATCGAAACGCCGACCGCCGCGACGACCAACCCACCTGATGCCACGAATACTCTGCAAGGAGGCGCACCATGAAACGCTTCGCCTCGTCGGCCCTGGCGAGTCTCCTCTTGAGCCTGGGCTCTGTCGCCACCAGCCACGCCATCGAAATCCTCCGCTGGGAGCGCCTACCCCTCGCCGTGCCGCTGGTGGTCGGCCAAGAGCGCGTAATCTTCATCGACCGCAACGTGCGCATCGGCCTGCCGGATAGCCTCGGCGCCCACCTGCGCATGCAGAGCGCGGGCGGCGCGATCTACCTGCGGGCGAGCGAAGCGATTCCACCGACCCGGCTGCAACTGCAGGACGTGGAATCCGGCGCGCTGATCCTGCTGGACATCGCCGCCGAACCAGCCAAGGCAGGCCAGGCCCCGTTGGAACCGATCCGTATCGTCGAAGGCGATGGGACGCCATCCCGCCCCGAAAATCCTGCAACTTCCCGTGCCGATGAAGACGAATCCGGCAACACGGCGAAGAGCATCGGCACCTCCGCCCGGCGCGCCACCCCGGTGCCCGTGATGCTGACCCGCCACGCCGCACAGAACCTTTACGCACCGCTGCGCACCGTGGAGCCCGTGCCCGGCATCGGCCGCGTGAATTTGCGGCGCAACGTCTCCCTGGATACCTTACTGCCGACGCTGCCGGTACGCGCCCAAACGCTGGCTGCCTGGCAACTCGAAGATCAGTGGGTCACTGCGGTCAAACTCACCAACACATCGGCCCGGGCGCTGGAACTCGACCCACGGGCACTGCAGGGTAACTTCGTGGCTGCCACCTTCCAGCACCCGAACCTCGGTCCGGCAGGACGTACCAGCGACACCACGGTGGTCTACCTCGTCACCCGTGGTCACGGCCTGGCCGAATCGCTGCTACCGAAAATCGCGCCCATCGATGCGGTAAAGAACCTGCCGCCGTCGGGTGCAGCCGGCGCCACCGGTGTAGGCCACCCGAGCACAGGAGGCATGCGCGATGAAGAGTAATCCGCTGCTGAAGTGGCTGCTGATCCCGATGTTGCTGGCCCTTGTGTTCGTCGGCATGAAGCTCTCGTCCGGCGATCCCAAGACTCAGTCGTTGCAGCCCGGCGCCGATCAGCTATCCCCCGAGGAAATGAAAGCCCTGGGAATCGAGGGCGATACACCACGCGACACCGTGGCAACGTTGGTTGCCCAGGTCAAACAGTTGCGCAACGAGTTGCAGACGGCGCTCAACGACAACAAGAACCAGAAGACCGAGAACGAGCGCATGCGCGCCCGAGAAAGCACCATCGACCAGCGCATCGAGAGCGCATTGGACGGTGAGCGCGGTCGCCTGCAGCAGGATCGCGATCAGTTGACCACCGAGCGGCAGCAGACACAGGGCCTGCTGCAAGACCTGCAACGGCGCCTGGATGGCCTCTCGGGCAAGGACACGCAAGCTGGGCAGGCCGATCTGCCCATCGGCCTGGGACTCGAAGACGGCGACGGCAGGCATTTCGGCGGTCAAGCCAGTGGTCCCCGGCCCGGCACCGCTGGTACCCGCTGGGTGGAGCCCGACGATGGCAAACCGGTAAAGAGCGGCGCCTCCACTGGTACGCCAGTCTTCCCGACCAGCTTCGCCCCCGCGCAGAAGACGCTCACCGGTGTGGCCGACAGCATGACCGAGACCGCAACCGACATCGGTCGGCGTGCCGTGGGCAGCAGTGCCAGGCCGGTCTATACGGTGCCGTCCAACTCGACGCTGATGGGCTCGATTGCCATGACGGCGCTGATCGGTCGCGTGCCCATCGACGGCACCGTGAACGACCCGTACCCGTTCAAGGTGTTGATCGGCCCGGACAACCTCACGGCCAACGGCATCGACATCCCCGATGTGGCCGGTGCCGTGGTCAGCGGTACGGCTTCGGGTGACTGGACGCTATCCTGCGTGCGCGGCCAGATTCGCAGCGTCACTTTCGTCTTCCAGGACGGCACCATCCGCACCGTGCCGGAAGACGGCGGGCGCGGCCAGAGCACCAACCATGCCGGCAGCACGGGAAGCGGGAACGGCACGACCCAGGGCGGTCTGGGCTGGATCAGCGACCCCTACGGCATCCCCTGTGTCTCCGGCGAGCGGCGCAGCAACGCCCAGCAGTACCTGGGCTCCCAGGCCCTGATCACCGCGGCCGGGGCCGGTGCCGCCTCGCTGATCAAATCCGACAACGGCAGCGTGGCGGTGGTCGCCAACAGCAACGCCTCGCTGGGCACGGTGGGCATTTCGGGCAACGAGGCCATGGGGCGCATCCTGGCCGGTGGCGTGCGCGACATGGCCGACTGGGTCAACAAGCTCTACGGCCAGGCCTTCGCGGCGATCTACGTGCCGCCTTCGGCCAGGGTCGCGGTGCATCTGGAACATCCCCTCAACATCGACCACGACGCCAAGGGGCGCCGGGTCAACCATCGCCTCGGAGGCAACCATGCGTCGGACCTCGATTGAAGCCTTGGCGGCGCTGCTCACGTTCGCCTTGCTGGGTGGTTGTGCCACGAGCAAGGACGAAATACTGCCCCATGGTAACCACACCATGCTGGACGTATGGCACCAGGAGACAGACAGCGGCACCATCATGGGAACCGGCGGAGTGCTGGCCGGCCGGCGGTTGCTGGATGCCCGCCAGGACCTGCGCCGGCCGCTGACGGAGATCGACCTGCAAACCACAGCCGCCAGGCAGGCGGCCTACACCCGCAGCGCCGCCAACGAAATCCAGCGCCAGTTTCGGCGCCTACCCAACCCGGATCTGGTGATGTACATCTTCCCGCACCTGGCCGGCAGCGACCCGGTGCCGGTACCCGGCTACTCGACGGTGTTTCCGCTATACCTGCGGGTGCAGTACGCGATGCCGGGCGAGCGGGCGGAGGACTACTGATGGCCCGGTCCATGCCGTTCTCCTTCCTGCGCAAGGCCACGGCGCCTGTCGCCGAGGATAGGCTAGCCGACGATGCCTGGACGCGGCATGTGGCACGGCTGGCCGCACACGGCATCGGCGAACCCGGCGGCGTTCGGAGCCGCAAGCCGGCTACCGAAGAGGACACCCAGGCGCTCTACGAGGTGGCGCCATCCTTCGCCGATCTGCTGCCCTGGGTGGAATACCTGCCGCAGTCGCAATGCATGCTGCTCGAGGACGGCCAATCCGTGGCGGCCTTCTTCGAGCTGGCCGCGGTCGGCACCGAAGGGCGCGAACTGGCCTGGCTGTGGCAGGCACGCGATGCGCTGGAGAACGCGCTGCAGGATTCCTTCGACGAACTCGACGAGCACCCCTGGGTAGTTCAGCTCTATGCCCAGGACGAGGCAAGCTGGGACAACTACCTGCGCGAACTGGCCGGCTATCTGCGGCCGCGGACTCAGGGCAGCACTTTCAGCGACTTCTACCTGCGCTTCTTCGCCCATCACCTGCGCGCCATCGCAAAACCCGGCGGCCTGTTCGAGGACACCACGGTGACACGCCTGCCGTGGCGCGGGCAGGTCCGGCGGGTGCGCATGGTGGTGTATCGGCGCACCGCGTCGGCATCGCTGCGCCGGGGTCAATCGCCCGAGCAGGCGCTGGCCACGATCTGCGACCGCCTGGTGGGTGGCCTGACCAATGCCGGCGTGAAGGCCCGGCGCCTGGGCGCAGCCGATATCCACGACTGGCTGCTGCGCTGGTTCAACCCGCATCCGACCTTGCTGGGAGCGGAGGCCGAGGATAGGGAACGCTTCTATGCGCTGACCCGCTATCCCGATGAAATCGACGAGGGCGAAATCGAACTCGCCAGTGGGGATTTCGCCCAGCGCCTGTTCTTTGGCCCACCGCGCTCCGACCTGAACAGCGGCACATGGCACTTCGACGGCCTGCCGCACCGGGTCATCGTGATGGACCGGCTGCGCATGCCCCCGGCGACCGGCCACCTCACCGGCGAGACGCGCAAGGGTGGCGATGCGGTCAATGCACTGTTCGACCAGATGCCCGAAGACACGGTGATGTGCCTGACCGTGGTTGCCACGCCCCAGGACGTGCTGGAGGCCCACCTCAACCACCTGGGCCGCAAGTCCGTGGGTGAGACACTGGCTTCCGAGCAGGCCCGCCAGGACGTGCAGCAGGCCCGCAGCCTGATCGGCAGCGCCCACAAGCTCTACCGTGGCGCGCTGGCCTTCTACCTGCGCGGGCGCGACCTGGCCCAGCTCGATGCGCGCGGCCTGCAACTGGTCAACGTCATGCTCAACGCCGGCCTGCAGCCGGTGCGCGAGGAAGACGAGGTAGCGCCGCTCAACAGCTACCTGCGCTGGCTGCCCTGCGTTTTCGACCCTGCCATGGACAAGCGCCAGTGGTACACCCAACTGATGTTCGCCCAGCACGTGGCGAACCTAGCTCCGGTCTGGGGCCGCAGCCAGGGCACCGGGCATCCGGGCATCACCTTCTTCAACCGGGGCGGCGGACCGATCACCTTCGATCCCTTGAATCGGCTGGACAGGCAGATGAACGCCCACCTGTTCCTGTTCGGTCCCACCGGCTCGGGCAAGAGCGCAACGCTCAACAATATCCTGAACCAGATCACCGCAATCTACCGGCCGCGCCTGTTCATCGTCGAGGCGGGCAATTCGTTCGGTCTCTTCGGGGATTTCGCCGCACGTCTAAGTTTGTCGGTGCACCGGATCAAGCTCTCGCCCGGCGCCGGGGTGAGCCTGGCACCGTTCGCCGACGCCTGGCGGCTGGTCGATACGCCAAATCAGGTGCAGACCCTGGATGTCGATGCGCTGGATGAAGATCGAGATGAAGCATCCATCACACAACGGGCGGACGAAGCCGACGAGCAGCGCGACGTGCTGGGCGAATTGGAGATCACGGCGCGGTTGATGATCACCGGCGGCGAAGACAAGGAAGAGGCCCGCATGACGCGCGCCGACCGCAGCCTGATCCGCCAGTGCATTCTGGAAGCAGCCCGGTGCTGTGCCTCGGCAAAACGCACGGTGCTCACGCGGGACGTGCGCGATGCGCTGCGCGAACGCGCCCAGGACGCGACCCTGCCCGAGGTCCGCCGTGCTCGTCTGCTGGAAATGGCCGACGCCATGGACATGTTCTGCCAGGGCGTGGATGGCGAAATGTTCGACCGGCCCGGCACACCGTGGCCGGAGGCCGACATCACCATCGTCGATCTGGCGACCTTCGCCCGCGAGGGCTACAACGCTCAGCTCTCGATCGCCTACATCAGCCTCATCAACACGGTGAACAACCTTGCCGAGCGCGACCAGTTTCTCGGCCGGCCGATCATCAACGTCACCGACGAAGGGCACATCATCACCAAGAACCCGCTGCTCGCCCCCTACGTAGTCAAGATCACCAAGATGTGGCGCAAGCTGGGAGCCTGGTACTGGCTGGCGACGCAGAATATCGACGACCTGCCCAAGGCGGCCGAGCCCATGCTCAACATGATCGAATGGTGGATCTGCCTCTCCATGCCACCCGACGAGGTGGAGAAGATCGCGCGCTTCCGGGAATTGAACCCGGCGCAGAAAGCGCTGATGCTCTCGGCACGCAAGGAAGCCGGCAAGTTCACCGAGGGCGTGATCCTCAGCAAGTCGATGGAGGTGCTGTTCCGTGCGGTGCCGCCCAGCCTCTATCTCGCACTGGCGCAGACGGAGCCTGAGGAGAAGGCCGAACGCTTCCAGTTGATGCAGGAACACGGCATCGGCGAGCTGGATGCCGCCTTCAAGGTGGCCGAGAAGATCGACCGGGCCAGGGGCATCGCTTCCTTGCCGTTGGGAATGCTGGCCGGGGGTGGTATGTGATGCGCAGGCCTGGACAACCAAGCGCCCGGACTGTTTCGCTGGGACTGGTGGCGATGGTGGTGACGGTGACGACCATCTGGCTGTTGTTGCGCCCGGCGACGACACCGACCGATGGACAGGCCTCGACAGCACCCGCCCATCAGCACGAAACAGAACCCACGGCAGCAACCTCATCGCCGGAAGTCGGGCCACCGTGGCTCTATGGCCGGCCTGGTGCTCGCTACACCATCATCGAGTATGCCGACCTGGAATGCCCGTTCTGCCGAAGCTACTACCCAATCCTGAAACGCTGGATCGATGCCCATCCCGAAGCAAACTGGCAATGGCACCACCTGCCATTGGCGATACACGAGCCGGCAGCCACGGCAGGCGCGAGGCTGCTGGAATGTGTGGGTTCCACCGGCGGTCAGGCGGCCTTCTGGCAGGCGCTGGAATGGGTCTATGCCAACACCCGCGGCGGCGGCCAGGGCCTGCCCGAGGGCCTGGCCTATCCTGATATCAAGCCGGCCGCGAAGCAGTGTCTGGCAAGCGATCGGCCCGATGCGCTGATCCACGCCCAGGCGGAAGAGGCGACCCAGAACGGAGTCAGCGCGACGCCGGCCTTGCGGCTGCGCGATCGGGAAACGGGCAAGTCCTTGCTGTTGCTTGGCCCGGTCGAGGGTGACGCCTTGCTCTCGGCGATCGATCTGCTGTCCGCTGGCGGCCCGCAGGCCGGCCAATCCTCTTCATCCCCAGACATGCCCGCCGCCCCCGTCGGCGACATGCCCAGGTAGCCCCGGTCCTCAAGGCTACGGCACGAGTCCTTCGTGCTGATCGACCCCCGTTCGCTTCGCATCCTGTCCGCGAACAGCCGTCGCCCTGCGATGGTGGATGCCTTTGCGTCATCTATCTCGTTCCATCGTCCCCAGGAGGGTTTGCCCTCCCGGGGCAGGCGCCCTCCGATTCTTCCCTTGGAGGTACGCCATGTCACTCGTCATCGCCGATTCCCGCCCGGAGTCGCTCAACCTCATCGCCGCCCAGCATGAAGACTGGATCGTCCAACAGGCCATCACCCTGCTGGAAAAACGGGTCTTCAAGTCGGGGCCGGCACTCTCCAGTCCCGCCGCCGTGCGCGACTACCTGCGCCTGAAGCTGGTTGCGGAGCCCAATGAAGTCTTCGCCGTCGTGTTTCTCGACAGCCAGCACCAGGTGCTCGCCTACGAACCTCTGTTCAAGGGCTCGGTCGACCAGACCTCGGTGTATCCGCGAGTAGTCGTTCAACGTGCGCTGGCACTCAATGCCTCGGCACTGATCCTGGCCCACCAGCACCCATCGGGTGTAACCGAACCCTCGATGGCTGACCAAAGTCTCACGGAACGCCTCAAGGCTGCGTTGGCGATGGTTGACGTGCGGGTGCTGGACCATTTCATCATCGGCAAGGGCACACCCTACTCGTTCGCCGAGTCGGGGCTGCTGTAGCCAGCACAGCGGGAGCTTCGGCTCCCGTTTCTTCATTTCAACATGACGCCAGCACCGAATTTTGTTGGGCTACCTCGAAGCCATATAGATCAGGTTGATCAGCCCAAGACCGCAAGCATCAACTAACCTTTGCCAGCCAGCCAGCCTACCTGCCTGCCTGAAAGGCGACCTCGATCGCTACGCCGCGTTGGGCACCAAAACGATGGCAAGGCAGTCGATACACCGACGTTGATCCACGCATGTTGGAGGTGTTCATGATTGGGGATCTGGGATTTAGGCGCATGGATGTCAAGCGTGAAATACTCCCTGCTCCGCTCAAGCTGCCATCCGGTACTAGAGGTACTCCATGATGACCTAATCATGCGCTTCTTGTAAGATGGAACCGAATCAGTTGGGGAATCTCTATCGGGGAAGAGAACTGAATGGCGTCTTCAAGAGCGAAAGGCCCATCCCGGAGCAAACGGAAAACCGAGGTTCCGGGGCAGGCATTGGGATACAGCCTTCAATTTACGCGACTCACCCATCTGTTGCTTCAAGCACCAGAGGGAAGCTTTTGCAGCCTAGAGCTTCTTGATGATGTAGCCCAGGAGGACGGTGCCGGTGCCGTTAAGCTTATCCAGAGCAAAAGTGCGCTTACGGCCAATCCTGTGGCAGACCGCGCAAAGTCGCTATGGAAAACTCTTTCTAATTGGGTTGCGCTTGCGGCAACTCCTGGGTTCGAAGTAGATAAAGCAGTTTTTGAGCTCTACGTTTCTCGTCCGGTCGAAGGAACGATCGTTGAGAGCTTAGCTCATGCAACCACTCGAGAAAGTGCCCGTGCGGCCATAGCACAGGCGCGTACTGAATTATGGGGGGCCCCTCCAAAGTTCGAACTAAAGGCGGGGGTCACTGCCGAAATTTCTTCATACGTCGAGAAAGTGTTCACTGCAGATCAAAGCCTTTTGGAGCGACTCATCTGTAACTTTCAGTTGACGTTGGGTAGCGGCAGTCCGCAGGCTGATCTTGAGGCTCTCGTTCGAAGCCACCCCGTTTCCCCGTCCAAAGTCACCGACATCACCAATTACCTTTGTGGAGTGGTGAAGCGCCATGTCGACCAGTTGCTGGAGACAGGCAAACCGGCGGTTATCGCACGTAATGAGTTCCATAGCTGGTACACCTCGTACGTCCGAAAAATCGATCGAGATACTGTTCTTTTGAGTCGCGCTTTGGCTCCGTCAGAGGAAGTGTCGCGGGGATACCTTCCTGACAATTTCATTAGGCAACTGGACATCATCGGATTGTCATACGAAGAAATGCTAGAGGCTGCGAGCGACTACTTCATGGCTTCGTTCGATCGGGCTGATTGGGCTGCTCGAGGCGAAGTTGATGAGAGTTCCTTTGACGACTTGAACGATGTCCTGAAGCGAGCATGGAAACACAAGCAGCGGGCCTGCGGACTAAGTTATGCCGGCAGGTCTGAACAGCATCAAGGACAGGCTTTGTATTCAGAATGCATGCAATTCAATGCATCACTTCAAGCCATGTCCCCCCCAGACCACTTCATTCCAGGTTGCTTCCACCTGCTGGCGAATGACTTAGCTGTGGGGTGGCACCCAAACTATGAAGCTCAGTTGAAGCTACAAAAGGCAGCGTGACGATGTTGGCGAGAGAGGCCCAAAACGTCCAAAACCCTGCATTAGGTGCGGCCCTAGTATGGCGATTCTGTTGTGGATACGTAGAGACTCATCGCGCCAGTGCCCCGCCACCTCTGCAGCTGCTCTTTCTTGTACTTCCTATCGTTCTGCATCAGGCAACTTCGGAGTTTGTAAGGCGCACCTACAAAAGTTCAGGATTACGGGCGTTTGCCGCCAAGTTCGGGGATTCGTCTGCGTCCAAACAGGACCTATTACTTCAAATCCATGACCGCTCAGTTCGATGGCGCAAGCTTAGTCTGCACTCCATTGAGCTCGCCGTCGCAGGGAGTCTGGTCAAACTCGAAGAGACCGGCGACGTGATTCCCCTGTCGCGAACAAAAGCGAGAGGATTGTCAGACGAAGTGAAGCATCTTATGGATATGGCGGAAAAACTCGGTGCTTGGTTCGGTGAACTCACAGTGCACGAGGTCATAACAACGCTGAAAGTGAAACTTTAATGTATTTTCAGATTCGAGGGATTGTGCTCTGGCCGCGGAATGGAAGCTTTGAGCCTCGCACGTTGAAGTTTGAGCTTGGGAAGGTCAACGTCATTAGTGGCGCCTCACGAACTGGCAAATCAGCAGTCATTCCCATCATCGACTACTGCCTTGGCTCCAGCACCTGCTCAATTCCAGTGAACACCATCCGCAAGTACTGCGAGTGGTTCGGCATCGTTATAGCAACTGCTCAAGGCGAAAAGCTGTTGGCCCGAAAGGAACCGGGTGCTCAGCGCAATACCGATGATATGTTTCTGCTGGAAGCGGAAAAAATTACCAATATCCCCAGCCGTCTGACCAAAAACACGAGCGCAGGAGCAGTTAAGAGACTGCTTGATGACTTGGCCAATCTCTCTAGTCTTGACTTTTCAGGCGGAGAGGAGACTTCAGGGTTCGACGGACGCCCAGCTTTCCGTGATTTGGCTGCTTTCACGTTCCAGCCCCAGAACGTGGTCGCCAATCCTGATGTCTTGTTCTTCAAGACCAACACCTACGAGCACCGGGAAAAGCTGAGGAAAATCTTTCCCTACGTACTCGGCGCGGTCACGCCGACATTGATGGCCAAGCAGTTCGAGTTGAACCGCACGCGCCAACTCTTGCGCCGCAAAGAGAAAGAGCTCAAAGAAGCACAGGAAGTCTCGGCAAGGTGGCTTGCCGACTTGAAGTCCAAGTTTAGTGAAGCCCAAGAGCTTGGTCTGATCCCAAAGCTGGAAGAAGAGATTTCACGAGACCAAATGATAGAGCGCCTCGAAGAGGTCATCGCTCGAACAGATTTAACCTTGGCGGTCAGCACTTCAACAATATCGGATGCGCTACGCGAGCTGAACAGCTTAGAAAGTGAAGAACGCGAGGTTTCCCGCGAACTAACCACTCTACGTCATCGACTGGAAGAAATGAACCGGATGCGGGTTGGCGTGCAGCAGTACGAAGCTGCGCTCTCGATACAACGGGGTCGCCTTCAGCTATCGAGTTGGCTGGTTTCACATGCAAACGATGAGTCGGACTGCCCCATGTGTGGCAGCCACACCGATTCGGCAAAACGAAAACTCCAGGCTCTCGCCCAGCGTCTAGAAGAGGTGGAGATCGCAGCGGGCGCAGACAAAGACAAAGAGGTGCCTGCAGCGTTTGATCGAGAGTTGCAGCGCGTCACAGCAGAGGTCGGTAACGCGACCGAGCGACTGCGGTCAGTTCAGATACGCAAACGAGCGTTGACGGGCAGATCGAAGGAAGCAAGTGACCAGCAGTTTTCCGCGAAGCGTACCGAGCGTTTCATAGGAAATCTCGAGTCATCACTGGATCTGCATCGGAGATTGGGCAGCGACAGCGAACTCGTTGAAGAGGTGCGAGTGCTCAAGGAGACGGTGCAAGCGCTTGAAGAGGCGCTACGCGAACAGGATGTCGAGGCTCGGAAGCGCCGAGCTTTGCGGATCATCAACGCCAATGCCGGCAAGCTCCTACCGCACCTAGATATCGAGAATCCGAACGACCCCATCTCCTTGGAAACCAACGATCTGACCATCAAAGTGCTCGGCTCCGAGCGGGATGATTATCTCTCGGAAATCGGAAGTGGCTCGAATTGGCTTTCCTATCACTTGGCTGTACTGCTCTCTCTTCACCAGTTCTATCTAAGCCAACGAAATAGTCCAGTGCCGGCGTTTCTCGTGCTTGATCAACCGAGCCAAGTCTACTTTCCCAAGCATGTGGTCTCCAGAGATGTCGAAGTGGGGGATGACCCCAAGGTGCGAGATGAAGACGTGGACGCTGTTCGCAAAGCGTTTGAAGTGATGGGCAGTGTCGTGCTGGGGGAAAATGGAAGGCTTCAGCTCATTGTTCTGGATCACGCATCGCGCGAAGTGTGGGGAGGCATCGATGGCGTCGTCGGCTTGCCGGAGTGGCGTGGCGGAACCAAACTTGTCCCTATGGAATGGCTTGCCGAAGCTTAGCCCAAGTCCTTTGCCCCGATCATGAGTTACATCTGCCCAGCCTGTGTTGGCGAACCATTCCTTAGCCGCCTAGTGTCTACGGCCGCGGAGGAAAAGCATCCCTGCGAGTACTGCGAGAGTAAAAGCCCCTCTGCTGAGATCTCGTTCGTCGCTCATCAGTGCTCCGAAGTCATCTCTACCTTCTTCGAAGTGTCGAGTCTCACGATGGCGGTCGTGCATTTCGACAGAGAGCCCGCCGGTGAGAGTCTTGTCGAAGTTATCGAGCGCTTGACGTTAATGCCGAGTAAGGCAGTGGAAGATGTTGTCGAAGAACTCACTCAATGCTGGCACGACCGTGATACTGGAGAAGAGTTGTATGGGGACGACCCGTATTTTGTACCCCGTAATGACATCAACTCTCCTTTGATTGCCGCTTGGATGGAGATGGAAAGTAGCCTCCGAACGGAGGCTAGATATCTGAATCCGAAAGTCGGTCAGTTCATGGATCAGGTGTTCGGTGGTCTAGCTGAACATGTGGCAGCTGGTGGCAGTTCGGTGCTTGTTGACGCTGGTCCAGGGACCCCCATCTCTGATTTATATCGTGCGCGTGTCTTTCAATCAGAGAAGAGTCTTGAAGCAGCCCTTCAGCATCCTGAAAGAAGTTTGGGAGCCCCACCAGCAGGACTGAGAGTTGGCGGACGTATGAACGCCGCTGGTCAGCCAGCTTTTTACGGCGCTATGGATGAGCAGACGGCGATTGCTGAAGTTCGCCCACCTGTCGGAAGTTGGGCGGCTGTAGCTAAATTCAGAATCGCCCGCCCTTTGAAGCTTCTGGATCTCTTGCTGCTTGAGAAAGCGCAACTAAAGCCAAGTTCCAGCCTGTTTGATCCTGGCACTGTTGCTGCGGCTCAGCGGCTTGCATTTCTCTGCGAGCTAGCCGAGCGAATGGCTGCGCCAGTTATGCCGGAAAACCAGGATCACAACTACCTCATCACCCAAGTCGTCGCAGACTACTTGGCGATGCATCCAGCTATCTCCATCGACGGAATCATCTATCCGTCTGCGCAGCATGCTAGTTCCGAGGACCGAGAAGGCGTGAACATCGTGCTGTTTCACAAGGCGGCGATTGCGTTTCACGCTCGCGCCGAGGAACCAACAGCAGTGGCCGAGCTGCGAACTTACATCGACGAGGAACCTGGCAGTTACTTCTCACCTGCCATCATGTTCTTAGAGAGAAAGACCCAATCCCACGGCTGGAAGCTCCCCGGCTTCCTTCCAGAACCGGCTCTTGAACTTGTGCCAGACGGAATTCAATTGCATCGCATCAAGGCTGTTGCGTTCAAAACTAACGCGGAACCGCTGAAAGTCGTCGATAGCGACCCTCGTGCCCGCTAGAAAGGCACGGCTCAATCCATCTCGATGCTCGACATAACTGGTACGCGGCACATGTAGAGGTTGAACAGGCTGAATGTTGAATTTAGTTTGGTGGAGCCCCGCCCAATCAAAGCAGCGAGGATGTAGGCATCGTTACAGGGAACAGTCAAGAATCGGCACACGTCCGATGCGCTTTGTTTGTCGTGCGGAGGAGGCATTCGGCGTTTGACTACGCCCCTGATCTACTTCCGGGGCGTCCGATATGTCGGCCTTCCTTTCCCACTCCTCGCCGGGATGGCCGGCCCTTTGTCTTGCGACCACGCTAACCGCGTTCAGCACTGGCGCCTTCGCTGCCGATGTCCTCGTTGTCACTGACAGCCGCCACCCAATCAAACCCATAGGCGGCGAGCTGATCATCGAGCTGGACCAGCCAGCCCGCATCGAAGCTGAACTTTCAGCCGGCCTGCCTGCCGACCCCAATCATGCCTCGGCCCTTGCACGCCGGCGCCTGAGCACGGGCCGCTCTGATCTACAGCACCGGATGGTGCAGGCTTATCAAGGCGTGGCCGACGCCTGGGGTCTGGGGATCGCCAAGATTCCGGCAGTCGTGGTTGATCGGCGCTACGTGGTCTATGGCGAGCCCGACGTCGCACGTGCCGTCACTCGCATCCATACCCACCAGACTGCCGATCGGAGTACGAGGCCATGAAGGGCCTACCGATCGCACCCACCCGACACTTGCGCGCGGCCATGGCTGCCGTACTCCTGAGCGGCGCCACGTCCGCCCTCGCCCTCAACACCGCCACCATCACCTCGTCGGTACTGTCGGTCGATTGCCTGGAGTACCGCGTGATCGGCATCTGCTACTGGCTGCACTGCACCTGGACAGGCTGCTCGGTACGCACCTCGGTGAAGGTGCGGCACTACGTGCCGGATGCCGTGGTGTCCAGCTATGCCAACACCGGCGAGAACCCGTGGACGGAGGTGCGGGCCATGAGCACACCCAACACCACGGCCCAGGCCGGCGGCGACGGCACGACCAACCACGACAACGAGAACAATCTCGCCAAATTCAAGAACGCCGATGTAATCGGCCACCCTGGCGGCTATGTCTTCAGCCAGTTCGCCAGCAGCACGGGATACGCCTGCGAGGGCGCAGGCACAGCCTTCGTGCCTTACCTGCTGAGCACCCTCGACACAATGGCTTGGCGCTACAACATCCCCGAGGTCGTCTATCCGGAATCGTTGATTCCCGGCATGCGCGAGATCGGCGCACGTACCAGCGCAAACCTGTGGGGCAATGTCTATCCAAGAGGTGGCTTCCTGCATCAGACGGACGACTACATGAGTGGTGCCGTAGTTGCCCAGCGGGCGGGCGACGTGGTGACCCGGCGTCAGCAGCCCCATGTTTACCAACCCCTGCTCGCCGATTCCCACGACGGCTACTGGCCGGCCGGAGCGCTGAAGGAAGGCGACGCGGCCACCGGCAAGTGGCAGGAGCTGACGCCCACCCTCTCCAACACCTGTGCCGTCTTCCCCCACAGCGACACGCGGAAACAGGCGCAGCAGGGCGACTACGCCTGGGCGCTGTGGCGGCCCTATGCCTGTTGCGAGCGCAAGGGACAGATTTTTCTCGGCAGCGTCGACTTCCAGTGAGGTCCCCTGAATGAAAGCATCTCTCTCGCTTCTCGTCCGCCACATCCGGCCTCGCCTCCTGGCTGCGGCACTCGCATGTGCTATGGCGGCTGGAGCCGGCGTTGCCTGGGCCCAGACTCGCATCGACCGCACGGGTGTCAGCGTAAGCGGCAGCGTGATTGGTGATGACGTGCTCTACAGCATCGGCGGCGGCCGTGCCGTGTCCATGAGTAGCGCCGGCAATATGCAGAGCATTGGCGTAGGCGTTGGCTGGAACAGCAACCTGATCTGCGGAAACATGAGCATCACGACGACCCTGCAGAATCAGTTGAACGGCATCAGCAATGGCTTCCAGCAGATCATGTCCTCGGTGATCCAGAACGCCACCAGCGCTGTAGCCTCGCTGCCGGCACTGATCATCCAGCGTGCCGACCCGGGTCTCTACAACCTGCTAACCAACGGCGTGCTGCAGGCCCGGCTGGATTTCGACCGCTCCAAGATGACCTGTCGGGCCATCGCCAACCGCTTGGCTGACATGGCTGGTGGTCAAGCTGGCTGGGACCAGCTCGCCGAGGGAATCACCTTGCGGGATTCGGTAAGCGCCAACGGCGATGCCGTTTCGGCCGTCGAGCAGGCCGAGTCGAACAAGGGCAACAGCGGCGTGCCCTGGGTCGGTGGCAACAACGCGGGTGGCTCCGGCCAAAGTGCGATCAAGGTCGTGGGCGATGTGACCAGGGCCGGCTACAACCTGCTCAATGGGCGCGGAGTGACCGATACCTCGTCCATCCCACGATCCGCCTGCGGCAACCGGCTGACCTGCCAAACCTGGAGTTCCCCTCAGGCAGCAGCGGACTTCGCCAACCGCGTTCTGGGTGAGCGCGAACAGCGCACCTGCGAGAGCTGTACCAAGACCCAAACCACGCCGGGCGTGGGCCTCACCCCGGTAATCCAGGAGGAATACGAGACCAAGCTGCAGGCCCTGCAGGAACTGGTGACGGGAACCAAACCAACCACGGTGGCGAATCTGGAGACTGCAGGCAGCAACTCGCTGCCGATTACCCGTGGCCTGATCGAAGCGCTGCGCGACGAGCCCGACCAGGATCTGCTGGGCAAACGCTTGGCCTCTGAAGCCGCCCTGTCGAGCGTGCTGGAGAAGGCTCTGCTGTTGCAGCGCACGCTGCTGACCGGCAAGAAGGAACCGAACGTGGCCGCCAACGAACTGGCAGTGAAGGCTGTCGACCAGGAAAACGGCTCGCTGGAACAGGAGATCAACAACCTCAAGACCGAGCTGGAACTGCGCCGCACCCTGGCCGGCAACTCGGCGATGGCCATTGTGCAGCGGCACGGCACCCGTGCCAGCGGCTCACGCGGCATCTTCGAGGGGGACACCACGCGCGATCGGCTCAAGGAAGTGCAGAAACCGAGGTCTACGCCATGAGCACGAGAGCCTGGCTCAAACCGATGTGGCTCTTCAATCGCCATGTCGGCCAGAACCTGCTGTGGGCGCTGCTGGTGGCTGGGATCGCGGTTGGCGTCAATGTCGCGGGGGGCCATCTGATCGGCGGCATCGGCGACTGGGAGCGCTGGCTGCGGACTCATGCGGGCTATTTCTTCGCCTGGCGGCTGCTGCTCTACAGCGCGACGGCCTATGGTTGGTGGCGGATGCGCCAACGCCTGAGGCTGTACGAACCTGGTTCGGAGACACTGAGCCGCCTGCGACGCACCGAGATGGCGGCCCTGCTGTCCGTCGTGTTGCTTGAAGCCAGCCAGTGGCTGAGGTAAGGCCCGCTCCATGACCCTCTACACAACCGACTACCTGGAGTATTACCTGACCCTGGTCGGCTGGCTGGTGCACAACGGCATCTGGAACATCCTGGTGGCCAGTGGTGTGTTCGCCCTGCCCTTCGTTACCATCGTCGTCCAGGAGTGGCTGCGTGCCCGTGCCGAAGGGGCGGACGAGGGCAACAAGGGCGTGCTGTCCTCGATGCGCATCGAGAACCGTGTGTGGGTGGCAATCGTGGTGATTCTCTTCGCCGGTATTCCCTTCATTCCTGTGGATCTCTCCACGATCAAGTTCGATACGAGCCGCTCCGCACAATGCCAAATCAGCGTGCCCCAACCGGCGGACACGGGCTGGTCCAACGCAACCACCACGCTCAACAACCAGAGCGCACTGGTACCAGTGTGGTGGTTTTTCATGCACGCGATCTCCAAGGCCGTGACCGGCGGCGCGGTAGCGGCCATTCCCTGCGGGATGGACCTGCGGCAGATGCGCATGGACGTGGATGCCGCGCGCATCGACGACCCGGTGCTGGCCCAAGAGGTCGGTGACTTCGTGCATGATTGCTACGGGCCATCGCGCGCCAAATTTTTCATGAGTCGGCCAACGCTTTCCGACGAGCAGATGAACGATGTGACCTGGATCGGCTCGAGCTATTTCCTGAACACGGCCGGCTTCTACGACACCTACCATTCGAGCACGCCGCGCATGGCCTGGCCCTATGACACCAACCGAGACGCCGGGCTGGCCCAGGTGGATAGTGGCGGTGGTTACCCGACCTGCCAGCAGTGGTGGTCGGACGGCGGCAACGGGCTGCGTACCCGGCTGCTGGCCCAGGTCGATGCCGATCTGCTGACCCGCCTCGGGAGTTGGGCGGGTTTCCTGTCGCAGAACGAAGTGAACGATTCGGTGATCCGCGCCGTGGTCTCGCCACGACAACAGAAGATGAACCAGGGAGCGGTCTATTCTGACTACGGCGGTCAGATCGAGAAGACGCTACCCAATATTGTGACCCGTGGTGCCGGCGATCTGGGACTGGCAGCCGGCGCCTTGGGCTACTTCCCAGCTATGGACGTGGTACGCCAGGCACTGCCGATGGTGCTGTCTCTTTTGAAGATGGCGCTGGTCATCTGCATCCCGCTGGTGTTGCTCTTCGGCACCTACGAGCTGAAGGCCCTGGTCGCGGTAAGCTGCGTGGAGTTCGCACTGTTCTTCGTGGACTTCTGGTTCCAGCTCGCCCGCTGGCTCGACAGCACGATCCTCGATGCGCTCTACGGCTGGGGCTTCGGTGCGAATACACCGCACACCAACTTCGACCCGCTGATCGGGCTGAATAATGCCTTCGGGGACATGCTGCTGAACTTCGTCATGGCGACGATGTTCATTGTGCTGCCGGGGTTCTGGGTTACCGCGCTGGGTTGGGTAGGTATTCGGGCAGGAAATGCACTGCAGGGTTTGTCAGAAGGTTCCAAACCGGCGGGACAAGCTGGATCGAAAGGAACCGGCACAGTCATCCGCGGTGCAAGGTAGGAGCAAGCCTACCGTTCATCGTGAAAGCGGGGATCTGGATCGTCGTCGTAGTTGATCGGATCGTAGAAAACGCTCTGCTTGTGATCAGCTTGATCCCCATCCCCCAGCACGCATTCCTCAGCGTCCGCCTGTTCAGGGCGTCGCGCAGCCCACGCACCAGAGATTGCGACAACCGTAAGAAGTACCGTGAGCCAAAACGCGGTGTAGAGCAGGATACCGATCACGGTGAGCTTGACGACCAGCAATACCGTTTTGGCAACGTTTGGCGCCCATCCCTGCGCAAGCAGCCAGCCCTGTACCCGCCGATCCATACGCGCACAGCCTCGCCATACCCGGCCCAGGGTTCGGCCGAGGCGTGCTGGGAAGGAGGTCTGTGCGGCGGTCTTCATGGTGAGCTAGCTCATGATCGTTTATGGCGTCGCGTTTTACCTCGACTGTTGTTCAATATTTTGGGCACTTCAGGCGCGACCCGCTTCAAGGATCTCGATGATCTGACTGGCGCTTAGTTGACGCCCCAGGTCCAAAGTTGCGCGAATCGGCTCGAATGCGGCAACCATGCGGCGCTGACGGACAACCGTTGGGCTGTGCGAGTTGAAGTCCCGTCCCTTGAAGCGCGAGAAACGATTCATCTTCTCGACGAGAAAGCGCGCGATGCTCATCAGCTCCGCTTCGTTGTTGCCATCGAAGCCGGCGAACCGGGGCGCATGCCCGTGGTTTGCTGTCTCCACCTTTGCCAGATCGCTGGGTTCGAGCTTTTCGACTCGCTCCTCGATGAAGCTCCACATGTCCAGGACGTTGACCACGAGAGACACGTCTGCGGGACGGTCGGCATGGTTGTGAAACATTCCCTGCATCTCCCAGGCAGGTGCCCAGTAGTGGCCACCATAGATGACTTCGGCCATGAGGTCGACATCGGTTTCCGTGGGGACCTTCAAGTGCTTGGCGATGTCCCGCAACAGCATGAAGTTCAGCTTGTCGCCAGCACTCAGGTGGATGGTCTTGCCCGTCATGGCGCCGAGCCCGATGTCTACTAGCTGCCGCAAGGCATCCGAGCGCGAACTCGCCCTGCCCGTCTGCTCCATCCAGTCGTCTATGCGCTGCAGCAGATCTTCGTCTATGCGCAGTTCCAGTCGTTCAGTGCGTACCATGTAACCCCCAGAAAATCTGTCCAAATACCGTACATACGTACAAATGTACGTAACATATGACCTGATGTCAATGATCCGGGGCTGATTTTCGCTGGTTGATTAGATATGGTCGTTAAACTACCCTGTAAGGCTAGTTTGCGCGATGCGATCCTGTAGACGAAGGATCGTTGATTAGATTTTGTGGTATTTTTCAACCATGGATGCAAATTCCCGTCATCAAGTAATCAAGCGCCTGCAAACGGGTCTGCCCCGTGGGGCGCCGTTCGACCTGACCACCCTGGCACCACTTGGGGTGTCGGCTCAACTCGCCGCGCGCTACGCCGAAGGCGGCTGGCTCGTGCGCCTGGCCCACGGTGTCTATGCCTTCCCGAACGACGACTTCGGGGTATATGGCGCGTTGAAGTTCCTGCAACAACGCGTGCCAGGCCTGCACATCGGCGGCAAGAGCGCGCTGGCGCTGCAGGGCGTGCGGCATAACCTGGGTAGCCGTGACACTCTGGTGTTGTGGGGCGATGTTCGCTTCGCACTACCGACTTGGTTCACCTCGCGTTTTCCGGCGCGTTATGCCCACGCCAGCCTGCTCGGCTGGCCGGATGACGCGCTTGCCACTAAATCCGTGACCACACCTCCAGGTTTGCCCGATGGGCTGCGCGTATCAACCTCCGAACGCGCCGTGCTGGAGATGCTGTACGAAGTCGGCACCAAGCAAAGCCTGGAGGAAGCGCGCAACCTCTTCGACGGCGTGCGCTCGCCGCGCAAGGACTTACTCGGCCAACTGCTGGCCCACTGCACGAGCGTGAAGACCGTGCGGCTGTTTCTCACTTGGGCGCGCGAGACCGGGCTAGTGGACGCGGACGATCTGCTGGCGCGCTACCCGCTGCGCACGGGCAGCGACAAGCGCTGGATGAGCCGGCTTCCCGACGGAACCTTGTTGAGTTTGAACCCGCATGGATAAAAGCTACGCAGATACCGTTCGCCTGTTGCTGACCGTCGCGCCGGATGTCTTCGCCAATGACATCTTCGCGATGAAGGGCGGCACGGCGATCAACCTGTTCGTACAGGACATGCCTCGCCTGTCGGTCGACATCGACGTGGTGTATCGACCATGGCAAACGCAGCGTGAGGAGGCGATGGCCGCAATCAATGGTGAGCTGGCTGCCATCTCTCAGCGTGTCGCGCGGCTGGGCATCCAGACACGTCTGGTGCGCAGCAAGGATCTCGGCGACACCAAGCTGATCGTCGAGAACGACACCAGCCAGGTCAAGATCGAAGTGAACGTCGTCTTCCGCGGCACGGTGCTCCCGGTTGAGCGCCAGCCCTTGAGCGCCAGGACCGGCGACCTGTTCGGTGTCGAGTTCGAGGCGCCGATTCTGGCACGCGATGAGCTGTATGCCGGCAAGTTGGTGGCAGCCCTGGATCGACAGCACCCACGCGACTTGTTCGACGTGTGGCAGCTCTACGAATCGGGCGGCCTCAGCGATGGCATGGTCGAGTGCTTCGTGCTCTACCTCGCCGGCCATAATCGGCCGCCGCATGAAGTGCTGTTCGGCAACGACAAGGACATCGCAGCGGAGTACGAGCGCGCTTTCGTCGGCATGACGGAAGTGGAGTGCTCGCTGGACACGCTGCTCGCCGCCCGTGCACAGATACGACAGGAACTGCCGCGACGCCTGACCACGAGTCACCAACAGTTCCTGAGCGGGTTGGTGCGCGCCGAGCCCGACTGGTCGCTGATGCAATGCGCGCACGCGGCCGAACTGCCCGCCTTGCGGTGGAAGCTTGCCAACCTTGAGGCGTTCCGCAAACGGCGCCCGGCTGATTTTGAAGCCCAAGCCAACGCTCTCGATTCGGGACTGGGCCAGGCTTGACGTCGATCCTGCAGCGCCGGCTTGCCGGGATTGCCCCGTGCCGCATTGATCGTGGCGCCCAATCGCTGACGCCCCTATACCCAAAGGCTTCCTAAAAGCCAAAAGGTTGGGGAAGGGGCAAAGGAAGGGCGCCAAGGGGAAAGGCCCTATCCTGAAAAGGCCAAAAGCCTCCCCCGACCGGCCCGTCATCCGAATTCCGCCATGCTTTCGCTGTTCCACCGCAAACGGCTGTCGCCCGCAGCCGACGCAGCACCGACACCCACATCTCCCACCGACCCAGGTAAAGGGCTGATGCGGCCGGAACCGGCCGCATCGCTGCTGGCCACACCCCGCCGGCAGAAGCTGCTGGAACACATCTGGCAGCGCACCTCGTTGTCGCGTCGCCAATTCGCCACCCTGTACCTCGCGCCCCTGGAGCGCTACGCGGAGCTGGTTCAGCAGTTCCCTGCGTCCGAAAGCCATCACCACGCCTATCCAGGCGGCATGCTGGATCACGGCCTTGAGATCGTTGCCTACGCGCTCAAGCTGCGCCAATCGCACCTGCTGCCAGCCGGTGCCAGCCCTGAGGCCCAGGCTGCGCAGGCCGAGGCCTGGACCGCCGGCACTGCCTACGCGGCGCTACTACACGACATCGGCAAGATCGCCGTGGATCTGCAGGTCGAATACGAGGACGGCACCCCCTGGCATCCCTGGCACGGCCCACTACGACAACCGTACCGTTTCCGCTACCTCAAGGATCGGGAGTACCGCCTACACAGCGCGGCTACCGGGCTGCTCTACACCCGCCTGCTCGATGCTGCCATCCTCGACTGGCTGTCCAGCTATCCCGACCTCTGGGCCGCGCTGCTGTACGTGCTGGCCGGCCAGTACGAGCATGCCGGCACGCTGGGCGAGTTGGTGATCCAGGCTGACCAGGCTTCCGTGGCCCAGGAGCTGGGCGGAGACCCCGGCAAAGCCCTAGCCGCGCCCAAACACGCGCTGCAGCGCAAGCTGTTGGATGGTCTGCGCTACCTGCTGCGCGAAGAGCTCAAACTGAACCAACCCCAAGCCTCGGATGGATGGCTGACCCAGGATGGATTGTGGCTGGTGAGCAAGACCGTCTCGGATAAACTGCGCGCCCACCTGCTGTCGCAGGGTATCGACGGCATTCCGTCGAACAACACGGCGGTGTTCAACGTGCTCCAGGACCACGGCATTGCCTTGCCAACCCCGGACGGCAAAGCCATCTGGAAAGCCACGGTCACGAGCGATGCCGGCTGGTCGCACAGTTTCACCTTCCTGAAACTGTCACCGGCAGCAATCTGGAAAGCCGCCGAGCGACCGGCGCCGTTCGAGGGACAGGTTCAGGTCGATCCAGAGGCCGACGAAGCGGCTATCGCTGCCCCTAATTCAACCAACTGCCAGCCCATGGAGATCGCGCCACAGCCCCCGGCCTTGATCACGCCGGTCATACCGTCGACCGCAGACACTGGCCTTGGCGCATTGCTCGACCTGCTTGAGGTAACGACACCGGCAGCATCAGCACCATCGACGCCAGAGCCAGAAGTAGCTGTGAAAGCGAACATTGCGTTGCCCCCCAGCACGAACGGACCCACACACCAGCAAGCAGCTATTCCCTCCGGCGAACACTTCATGGCATGGCTCTCCCAGAGCATCCGGATGCACAGGCTGATCATCAACGACGCCAAAGCCCTGGTACACACCGTCGACGGCACGGCCTATCTGGTCAGCCCCGGCGTGTTTCAACGCTACGCCCAGGAACACCCGCTGGTCGCCACGCAGGCCAAGGCGGACAAGCTCGAGGGATGGCAGTGGGCACAGAAGCGTTTCGAAAAACTGGGCCAACACCGCAAACAGGCCAGTGGGCTGAACATCTGGACCTGCGAAGTCACCGGGCCACGCAAATCGCGCCGGCTGCATGGCTATCTGCTGATTGATCCAACGACTCTGTTCTCGGAAGCGCCACCCGATAATCCACATTTGCATCTCGACAAGGTGCCGCCATAGCAAGACGCTTCCTTTCCTCAACCGAGGCAACTTCATGCCTACCGATTGAAATGCGCCCAGACAAATCAGACTATACGGAGGGACAATTCACTTTTCCCAGTTCTCAACAAATTCATGCCGTAATTGAAGCAATTTTGGCGGAAGTCCCTGATCGCAAAGCAACCCCAAATAGGTGGCAGCGCGCGTCGCTCCGACATACAAGTATCGATCGAACAACTCCGGTTTTTGCTCGGCAAGTCGATCGACTCCTGCAAAAAACACCGCTTCGAATTCCAACCCCTTGATATGCTGCACATTGAACACCCTCACATCGGCCCCTTCTCCCAACGCTTTTCCCTCTTCGCAAGGTACTGCCTTGAGGCTGATGGTCTCCAGATGCGCGGTCAGTCGCTCAGCCATAGGTTTCACCTGTTCCTCGCTATTAACTAGCACCGCAATCGTAGGCATCTTTCTGACCGCCTGCTCAACCTCCACGATACGCTGTGCAATCCAGGCAGCCCCTTCATCTTCGCTGGCATGTTCGATCAGGGCGGGCTTGACACCTTCGTGAGTGCTTTCTATTGGGAGTTCGCCTTGGGCACTCATGTCACCATTCAGTAGCTCCAACAGCTGCGCGGCAAATGCATTTAAAGCCCGGCTCTGGCGGTATACGAGCGTGATGTTTCGTGTTGAGATACGAGGAGACACCCAGGTGAGCTGATCTTTAAAACGAATGCCTGTATTGGTGATACGCTGATTGAAATCGCCGCAGGCGAAGAAGGATCGGCTGCGGAGTGCCGTCAGGCTTTCCATGCAAGCGAGCTGCAAAACTGAAAAGTCAGTTGCCTCGTCCACCATGATCTGCGTACGGAACAGACTTGTTAGGTTGCGCAAGGATTCGAAACGTGGGGCCTCTAGATTTCGCGTGACAAATGATTGCGAAAGCAGATTACGGCCGTTGCGCAACATCAGCAACACGACTGCATCAAGTTCGGTAGACGAAAGATGCAGCGGGGTTACCGGCGCCTCACGATAAAAGTGCACATCATCAGCATTGCTCTTACGAAAAGCCCGATAACTGGCCGGAACATCGGCTACGTATCGCCGGAATGAATTCACAAAGCGGCGCAACCCATTCTGGAAACTGATGCGCCGGCCGATCTCGACCAACACGTTTTCAGCCGGCACCTTATCCCCCAGCCACTCCGCAACCCGCGCAGCACGTGAGTCCTTGGGCATGCTACGTTTGCGATAACGGTTGCGAGCGAGCGTCCGTAGTGCAGCCAGATAGGCTTTCACCGCATTCTGAATGTCGCTGGCTGTCTGAGTAGTAACCTCAGTCTCATCCTCGTCGAATTCAGCTTCTTCATCCGGTTCGTCGTCCAGCTTAAGCTCGGTCAGGAATCGCGAAAGATGTTGGAACACCTCCTTATCATTGCTGTAAAGGACGTTACGTTCCACCTTGAGTAATTCATCAGTGACAGCCTTGGACTCATCTAACGCCGCTTTGATCTGGTTTTCGTAGGCGCCGAGTTCACGGTATACGTCCATCCAATTACGGCCCTCCAAGGTTCCGGCCAGGTGCTGCAACTGCTGGGTGATAGCGTGGCCTGCATGGGGAGCGGCATCTGCGGCCATCGCCGAGCCATCGATCAGTTGCACCCGCAAGCGCTGTTCATGGAAGGCGTTGAACGCCTCAAACCACGCTCGCGGGTCCTCGACAACCTGCGTGGACAAGTTCTCCATCTCGAGTTTCAGCGTGTAGCGTCCCCCATTGGCCGAACGTAAGATACCCAGTGTATTGCGCGCAATATCATTACGATAGGACGCCCAGGTCTTGATACGAGCATCCGAAGCCGGTACCTGCTCACGGTTAAACGCCTCTTTCAGGTAGTGCTTGAGCAGCTCTGAAGGGGTGAACATCAGCCAATTGGTTTCGTGAGGGATGATCTGCTCGGGAGCTTTAGCAATGCCGAGCTCGCCCTCCTCCAAACTCTCGAGATCAATCTTCTGTCCAAGTCGCTTGATCAGGGTGGTGGTCTTTCCGGTACCCGGGGGGCCCAGAATGATGAGCTGACTATCCAGAGGCAGGCGAAAGATTTCACCCTGGAACTGGTCAAGAATCGGCTGGTCACGCAGCCCCATCGCCGTGCGAATCTGGTGGCTGATACCTTGCAGCACGTAGCTGGCCGCCGCATCTTCTTCGAGCTGACGATCCAGTTCATCACTGATATCAATCCCCTGCGCCTGCAGCAAAGCACGCAGCGATTCGATGGAGAAAACACCACCATCAATATGGCGATACTGATTGCCCACCGAATCCCACACACGGTCAGTTAAGCGTGGTGAGAGGATGATTTTTTCGATCAGCGTAAATATCTGATCACCGTCCGGTAACCGGACGTTACGCTCGTCACCAACCGGCAACTCTGCGAGACGCCCGATCGGAGAACCGTAGGCAGCCAATTGCTTCCCTTTGCGCAGGGGTAAGCTGCTCTTGCGTGCGATATACACTGCTCGCCGCTTGCCAGATTCGTCTTCCAATACCAACCGGGCAATGGAGGGCTCTATTCGTAAGGCATCTAGAGCCTCACGATTGATCTGGCTAATATCGCCCAGATTTTGGTATGCCTGCCCACCCGTGAATGTGTTGCCGCTCGCCAAATTAAACCTGGACACGCTGCCGGCGGCACCCAATTTTTCGTCGGCACCAGCGGCAATTTCAGCAAACGTTCCCAGCACCTCTTCGGCCAGTACTTCGAAATTGTCTTGGTTCATCTATGCCCCCTGTATCGCATTTGCCATCATGGCTGAAGATCTTTCGTTTTTCTTCGATTGAGCATGGAAAATCGGGGGCCAACCTTCCGAGCAAGACCTCCTCTATCTCATCGTCATCTGATTGTCGGTGATTATGAGCAAAGTGTTAAGCTTTTAACGGTTGAATTAACCAGCATCCGTGGCTGTTAGTTATCATGACTGATTATTTTTATCGGCACATGGTGGCTACTTTGAAGCTCAGAGCAACCCTAAAATACGGTGCCTGCAGTGGCCAAATTGTGAGTTGCCCAAGCAGCAAAATGCAACAACTCAACAGGCCTTACCGTCTCAACTGACGGACGTAGATGAAGCCTGCTTCAACCGCTCTTCAGTGAGCATCATCAACTGCGCCGAGCTGCATTTCAGCGCTCGGGCAACCTTGAGGATCAAGGAAAGCGTGGGCATGTGTTCCCCGCGCTCAATCTTGCCCATGTGGGAACGCTCGATCCCGGCCAGATTGGCCAGCGTCTCCTGGGCAATTCCCTGTTTGCTTCTTTCCTCGCGCACAACCGCCCCGAAAGCGATGGCAGGTTCCGCTTCGTAGGTGGTGGTGCCGGTGGGTCGGCCTCGTTGAATCGATCGCTTTTGCATTGCCAAAAGCGTCGATTACCGTCAGGATTTAAACCACGTTAAATTTAACTCATTCGCGCCGCCGCAGCCGTTTGAGTTGATAGAAAGAGGTTGCCTGACGTGAAATCGAGCAAGGTCTTCGAAGAGATTCGGCTAACCGTGGTTGGCGACTGGATACCGCCCCAGCTTGCCGGCGCTCTTGCTTTGCAGCGTGCAGAAGTACCGGAGGTACCAGTCAGCCTCGCCGAGGCCCAAATGGCTGGCGAAGCGCCCAATCTGGTTCTCTCTACCTCCAACAGGAAACCACCCGGCCGAAACAAGGAAGCGATCTGGTTCGACACGCTTGGAGTTGCTCTGGCCAAACGCTCGCACCTGCTCGCTTATCCGGAGGTGCCCTGCAGCGAAATATCCCCGCAACAGGTGATCCACGCGCAGGGCATTATTGATGCGAAAGAACCGTGGCCCGCCGAAATGCGGCGGCTTTTCCTGATCGCGCAAGAAACCTCCGAGCCCGCCGCACCCACCTTCGATCTGGCAATGACCCTGGTTGCTGCAGGCTATGGCATCGCGATCGCGCCGATGACCAGGCTGTTCCGCTATGAGCGGCACGGCCTGACTGTCAGGCCTCTGCAGGGAAAACCGAGCGTCGTATTGGCCTACCTCTGTTACCCGCTGCGCCCCCTGAGCGAAGTCGAAACACAGTTTGTGCGCCGCCTCGGATCAGCGGCATGAGGCGGCATCGATTTGCTCGGTTGTTATTACGCGAACCGCAGTTTCTGCGACGTCCACTCGCCCTCTTTCACAGTTGCACTCACCGTCACGATGAGCTTGTCCAGATTGCTCGCAGAGACGCTATCCAGTACCGATCTGCCCCGCAATGCCGCTCTTGGTTGTACGAGCGCGTGGTAGATCTGCCATGGATCAGCCCCCCGGTTCAACTTCAACACTGCCTGAATCAAGGCATGCTTGACGGGATCGAGATGCCAGTCCGGTACACGCTGCCCACGATTGCCCAGATTGAGTGCCAGCAGATTGCCAGCCTGAATCTCGTAGCTGATCCAGCGCCGGGATTTCCCGGCCATCTTGGCAAACTCAGCCACGGGTAGGTTGTGGGGCGCCAGGAAGAGATCTACCAGTTCCATCCGCTTGCGCTGGATATCGGAGACAGGTGCGTCCATCACCGATCGAGGCAGACTCACCGCCGGCAGACGGTGGGTGGCGGCGGCCACCAGCGGCAAGGTGTCAGCCGGCTTCGTGACAACCAGCAACGGGGCCGTCACCTGTCTTGATGAGGGATTGGGGACATCTGCGTCGGCGGCCAAGGGAACACCTTCCAGATGCACGGTCAGCGGCATGCTCGCCGCCTCGAGCATATTCTGTTCGAACAGATCAAGGCGGTCCGCCCAGTCCTGCATCATGCGCCGTCGCTGCTCCACGTACTCGGCGTGGTTGTAGGTGGCGCTGACCTTGTTGGGATCGACGTGGGATAGTTGTGCGTCGATCCATACCTTGGGATAGCCGATCTCGTTGAGTGCGGTGGACATGGTGGCGCGCATGCCATGCCCGGTCAGCAGATCGCGATAGCCCATGCGTTTGAGCGCGTTGTTGAGCGTGTTCTCGCTGATGCGCTTCTTCATTTCACTGTCGTGGCGCAGTAGGTAGCGCTGAGCCGGTTTGAACTCTTCCAGCAAGTGCCGGACGATTTCCATCGCCTGCACCGACAGCGGCACGATGTAAGGTGGGATGTCCCGGGGCAATTGCCGCTTCTTGCGCATGTCCAGTTGAAGTTGCTTCACGACCTCGGGAGGAATCACCCACACCCCCTGATCGAGATCGAACTGATCCGGCGTCGCCTGGCGCAGCTCACCCGTGCGAACTCCCGTCAGCAACAACAACCTCAGGCCGAGTTGTGTCTGCAGGCGACCACGGTACTTGCGCAGGCGCTGCATGAGTTTGGGCAGATCGCCCATGCGCAGGAACGGGTTGTGATTGACGGGCGGCAAGGGCAGAGCCACCACATCGAGATCGGAGGCCGGGTTCTGCTCCAGGCCGGGGACCACTACGAGGGCGTAACGGAACAACTGGTTGAACCAGGTTCGGACCTTTTCCGCAACCGACAGCGCCTTGCGCCGCTCGATTCGGGCAATCACTTCCAGCAGATCAGGCCGCTTGATCTCATAGATCGTACGTTTACTCAGGAAGGGCAACACGTCCTTGGCAAAGACCCGGGGAAGAATCGAGAGGGTGGTCTGGCGCCCTTTCTTGAGGCTGAGTTCGCGATGGGCCAGCCACTTTCGATAGATCACCTCGAAGGTGTTCTCGCCGGCAAGCTTGACCACAGCCCGCTTCTGCTTGCGGTGCGTGTGGGGATTGACGCCCTTGGCGAGCAGGGCCCGTGCTTCATCGCGCAGACCCCGCGCCTCGCGAAGGGAAACCTCCGGATAGGTCCCAAGGGACATGCGCTTCTGCCGATCAAGCCAGTAGTAGCGGAAATGCCAGGTTCGGCCACCGCTGGCGCTGACCGCCAACGAGAGCCCATCAATATCGGGAAGTGTGTAGGCCTTGCCGGAAGCCTTGGCTTGCCGGATAGCCAGATCTGAGAGTGCCATGCGCCAGCTCCTGAACATGGGTCAGGAGCCAGATGTTCGTTTCGCAGGCCGCAACCATCCAGCAACAATCCGCTATCAGCCGCATCCGCAATTGTGGACTTAATTGTGGACTTAAAATGACTTGCTGTCGGTGGATTTCAGTGGACGTCACTGGACTGTCACGTCGCCAAAAATCGATTATAGATCAATGGCTTGCAGAACAACCTGGACTTTCACGGAACACCGCGGAATGTGGGTGGTGGAGCGGGCGATGGGAATCGAACCCACGGCTCTAGCTTGGGAAGCTAGGGTATTACCATTATACGACGCCCGCTCAGGACGACAGGCCGCCATTCTATGCGCAGAAGGCGGCCGGTTCAATGTTCCTGTGCGGGGTCGGCCCGGTTGCTTATGCGGTCACTGAGAGCAGCGTGGCAATCCCGCTGTTTTCCTGATCCTGGCCGGGACCGTAGGCGTGCATCAGTTGCATGATTTTCATCATCAACTCGGCATCGCTGTTGTTTGCCGTGGTCGTCGCGGTGGCTGTGCCGGTATCGGAGGCTGAGGTCGACTCGGTTGATTTGTCGTAGGCCATGGCTTCCTTGAAGCTGACTTTGCCGTCGCTATCGGTGTCCGCTGCTTCAAAATTCTCGACGATCTTGTTGATCAGCTCGGTCCGTTTTGTATCGCTGCTGTCGACGGATTCGAGCTGGCTGGTCAGTTCTTCCTTGGTGAAGCCGGCGTCGTCGGCTGGCGGCGGGGGTGGCATGCCGCCGGGGCCTTGCATCGGGCCGCCGAACTGGCTGCTGACGGATTCCTGCAGCTTGGCGAGAACGGTGGCGAATTCGTCTTTGGTGACCTTGCCGTCGCTGTTGCTATCGAGCGCCGTGAAGACGTCTTCGGCGCTCGTGCTGCTGGTGCTTTGACTGGCGTTGGTGGTGATCTGGCTGAAGGCTGCGGCCAGATCGCTTTTTTCGAGATAGCCTTGGCTCTTGGTGTCCAGCTTTGAGAACAGCATGCTTGCCATTTGAGATGCCTGGTTGATTCCGCTCAACATGATTCGCTCCTTGGATGAAATTGACGAGATGCCTGGCCTTTGGCCAAGTAGCTTTCCTTGTGCAAGTTATCGGCCCGAACCGGGGTGTTTTGACGGCGCTTTGGGTTAATCCGGGTAAAAGAATGTTAAGAAAAACTGTATTCGTGGCGTTTTGTTGGGGAAAAACCGGCAAAAACCGGATTTTTTGGGCAATTGGCGGCAAAAACCGCTCGCCGGCAATATTTGCCGATCGTTACCCGACCGGAGCAATCGGGAATGAGGTAAATCTCTGTAAATCAAGCGCTCCCAGTCGCCGGCCTTGGCTATGATTCAACTGGATAATTTTGTGGGTGAATAGGCAATGGCGGCAGTTTTGCTGGTGGACGACGACGTTGAACTGGCCGAGATGCTGGGCGACTATCTGGCCCAGGACGGCTTTGTGGTGACCACGTTGCACGACGGCCTGAGCGGTGCCGAGGCGGCGCTCTCGGGGCAGTACGCCATTGCCGTGCTTGATGTGATGATGCCGGGCCTTTCCGGTGTCGAGGTCTTGCGCCGGATTCGGGCAGTCAGCGCGATGCCGGTGCTCATGCTGACGGCCAAGGGTGACGACATGGATCGCATCGTCGGCCTTGAACTGGGCGCCGACGATTACGTCCCCAAGCCCTGCCAGCCGCGCGAACTGGCCGCCCGCCTGCGCGCCATCCTGCGTCGTGCGGCGCCATCGGCCGAGCCGAGCAGCGCCCCGCTGGTGGTTGGCGAGCTGTGCATTCGGCCGGAACAACGTCTGGCCGAATGGGCTGGCGTCGCTGTGGACCTGACCAGCACCGAGTTCAATTTGCTTGAAGTGCTGGCCCGCAATGCCGGGCGGCCGGTAAGCAAGGGCGATCTGTCGGAGCAGGCGCTGGGCCGGGCGCTGGTCCGTTTTGACCGGAGCATCGACGTCCATCTGTCGAGCATTCGCCACAAGCTGGGCACGCTGGCCGATGGGCGCTCGTGCATCCAGACGGTTTATCGGCAGGGTTACCAGTTGATCCGGTCCTGAGATGGGGCGCCTGTTCTGGAAGTTCTTTCTGTTCATCTGGCTCGGCCAGGTCGCCGCCGTGATCGGCACTGGCACTTTTTTCTGGCTGGAGCGCGAGCAGTCGTCGATGCGGGCTGATCGCCCACGTCCCCCGCCGCCTGATTTTGACGAGCACCGGCCGCCGCCGATGGAGTTCGACCGAGGCGGACCGCCCCACCGCCCGCCGTCGCCCGGCGACAAACGACCGGGTGGCCCGCTGCCGATATTTCCCATGATCGCTGCCCTGATCGCCAGCCTGCTCTGTGCGGCTGGCGTGGCCTGGTATTTCGCCAAGCCGATTCGCCACCTGCGCAATGCCTTCGCCACGGCGGCCGAGGGTGATCTCGATACCCGGGTGGGCGGCGCCATGGGCGGCCGGCGCGATGAACTGGCCGATCTGGGCCAGGATTTCGACCGCATGGCCGAGCGCCTGCAGGCCTTGATGGCGGCCCAGAAACGCCTGCTGCACGATGTTTCGCACGAAATGCGCTCGCCACTGGCCCGCCTGCAGGCGGCGATTGGCCTGGCCCGGCAGCAGCCGGGTCGGGTTGAGGATTCGCTGGCGCGCATCGAGCGCGAGGGCGAACGCATGAACGGGCTGATCGGCGAACTGCTCACGCTGTCCCGCCTGGAGGCGGGCGTTTCAGGCCCGTTGGAAAAGCTTGATCTGGGCGAACTGCTGGCGGGGATCGTCGAGGATGCGCGCTTCGAGGGCGCGGCCGAGCAGGTTGGCGTCGACTTCGCGGCGGCGCCGGGGCTTTTCGTGCAGGCCAATCCGGAGTTGTTGCACCGGGCCATCGAGAACGTGGTGCGCAACGGGCTGCGCTTTTCGCCGGCCGGAACAAGCCTGCAGATCGGGGCGAGACTGGAAGCTGACGGCTTGATCCACCTGCACATCGCCGATCAGGGCAGCGGTGTGCCGGAAGCCGAACTGGAGGCGATTTTCACGCCGTTCTATCGCGGACGGAATCTGGCGACAGGCGACGGCTATGGTTTGGGGTTGGCGATTGCCCGGCAGGTGCTTTCCACGGTCAACGGGAAAATTGCCGCAAAAATGAAAGAGGACGGCAGCCCCGGCCTGCTCATCGAGATCGTTCTGCCGGCGGCAAATTGAGGCGGGAACTCAGGCGAGTTCGGACAATTCCCGATAGCGGCCGGCGTGGAACAGCAGCGGCGCGAGGTCTGGCGTTTCGCTGAAGCGTTCGACGCTGCCGACGAAAATGGTGTGATCGCCCGCCGCGTGTTCGGTGACCTTGGCCATCTCAAAGGTCGCGCAGCATCCCGGAAAAAGCGGGGCACCACCGGCTCCGGCGTGCCACGGCAGGCCGGCAAAGCGGTCGGCCGGCCAGGTGGCGAAGCGATTCGACAGATCCTGCTGGTCGGCAGCCAGCACATTGATGGCGTGATGCGTGGCCTTGCGGAAGGCTTCGAGGTTGTGCGACTTGTTGTCGAGGCACCAGAGAACGAGCGCCGGATCGAGTGAGACAGCAGCAAATGAATTGACGGTCAGGCCGATGGGATGGCCGTCCGGGTCGATGGCCGTGACGATGGTGACGCCGGTGGCATAGCGGCCCAGGGCGTTGCGCAGGGCGCGGCTGTCGTTTTGCGGTTGGGTCATCGGAGCTGACGGATATGCCGGAAGAAAAAGAGGCCGTATTATCCGTGCTCCCGCAGCCCGCGTCGAGGCAGAATTTGGCCGCCCAGAACCGTTTTACCGCACACCTGATCGCCTGGCAGAAGACCGCCGGCCGCCATGACCTGCCCTGGCAGAAGACGCAAGACCCCTACCGCATCTGGCTTTCCGAGATCATGCTGCAGCAGACGCAGGTCAGCACGGTGATCCCCTATTACGCGCGCTTTCTGGCCAGTTTTCCCGATGTGCTGGCGCTTGCCGCGGCGCCGATCGATCTGGTCATCGAGCATTGGGCCGGCCTCGGCTATTACGCCCGGGCCCGCAACCTGCACCGCTGCGCCCAGCAGATTGCCACGGTCCACGCCGGAAAATTCCCCGAAACCGAGGCGCAGCTGGAGGAATTGCCCGGTATCGGCCGGTCGACCGCAGCAGCCATCGCCGCCTTCGCCTTCGGACGCCGGGCGGCGATTCTCGACGGCAACGTCAAGCGCGTGCTGTGCCGGCAATTCGGCGTCGACGGCTTCCCCGGCGCCAAGGCCGTGCATGACCGCCTGTGGCTGCTGGCCGAAAGCCTGCTGCCGGAGAACGACATCGAGGTTTACACGCAGGGGCTGA
>Ga0209211_10000958_pt1 | contig 56964 bp, 51 predicted proteins | sample RifGroA2_FD_183992 | JGI IMG/M metagenome (GOLD analysis project Ga0209211, IMG submission 183992) | Groundwater microbial communities from Rifle, Colorado, USA - Groundwater A2 (SPAdes) (version 2) | ecosystem: Environmental > Aquatic > Deep subsurface > Groundwater | place: Rifle, Colorado... | reverse complement strand
GGCAAATGTCGCCATAGCAGCAGCAAGCTGGATCGGCGTAACAGCCACATATCCCTGTCCGATTGCTGCATTGAATGTTTCGCCGAGGTACCACGGCTGCTTCATTTTTTCCATTTTCCATTGAGTACTTGGAATCAGACCTTTTCTCTCTTTAACAAGAAGATCAAGTCCTGTCTCCTTGCCTAATCCGAAGGCACTCGCATATTTATGTATCTTGTCTATCCCAAGTCTCCTGCCGACTTCATAGAAATATGAATCGCATGATTCGACAAGACCCCTGTGAAAATCTACAGGGCCATGACCTCCCTTTTTCCAACACCCAAAAGACCATTTGCCGTAATTGATCCCACCCGTACAGTTGATCTTCCTTTCAGGCTCTATGGCACCCTCTTCAAGTGCGGCGACAGCGGTTATTATCTTAAAAGTGGAACCGGGAGGGTACTGGCTCTGCAGCGCCCTGTTCAGCATTGGTTTTTTCTTGTCTTCCATAAGGGATTTCCACTCGCTGTATACAATGCCCCTTGAGAAAACATTTGGATCAAATGAAGGAAGACTTTCAAACGCGAGTATTTCACCGGTATCCGGCTTGATTGCAACCAGCGCGCCTGCTTTGTCTCCAAAGGAATCCTCGACAGCTTTCTGGATATTCATGTCAATACTGAGTGTAACATCATTGCCTTTAACAGGAGGCCGCCCCTGGATCATACGCAGTTCTTTCCCAAGGGCGTTCACTTCTATTATCCTCTCGCCCGGTACTCCCCTCAGCGTATCATCATATAATGCCTCCACGCCCCATTGACCGATTAACGCGTCTGGAGGGAAATATCTTAATTTAGGGTTTTCATGCTGGGCAGGACTTATCTTGCCAAGATATCCTATTACGTGCGCCCCCACCTTCCCAAAAGGGTATTCCCTGCCTACATCTGTTTCAACAAAGAGTCCGGGGAAATCAGACCTCCTGGCCTCAATACGCGCGATTTCTTCAAAGCTCAGTCCGTGCTTCAACTTTATGGGTATAAAGGGGCTGTTGTCCCTCCTGTCGAATTTTTCCACAATCTCCTGTTCTTTTATGCCGAGCAGATCAGAGAGCGCCCTGGTGTCAATTTCTTTATGGTTATCATGTATTATAGAGACACTGAAGAATGGTATGTTTTTGACAAGAGGGGTCATGTTCCTGTCAAAAATAATGCCCCTTGGGGCGGGTGTCTTCAAAATCCTCAACCTGTTATTCTCGGAGAGTTTGCGGTAATTGTCGCCGTTAAGTATCTGCAACTGGAAAAGCCTGAAGGAAAGGAATATAAATATCAGGATTATAATGTAGGAACCTAATTGTATTCTCTTTGCAAACATCTCAGTCAATAGCTCTCGGTTTAAGCAGAATGCCGAATGGCACGTTCACGGCAATCTGAACGAGCACATTTAAAAGGACGTATGTGCTGTTAACATTTAAATCAGTGAACATGCTCCTGGCCCCTATTAATATCAGACCATCGAGAAGTGTGAAAGCTGTTATAGCTGTCACTCCCCATATAGGCGTCCATCTGAATACCACATCAGAAAAAATTACGGATGTGAAAAACCCTATAAGACCTTTGCTCAAAAAACCTGGACCTATAAGGGATCCCAACAGAATATCTTCAGTCAAACCTATAAAGGCGCCGAACGCCGTTGTTTCGATCTCGGACCTGCTGCCAAAATACCCTCGCGCTGCAACCCTGTCGAGGTTTCTCAGCCCGAAAAAATAAACAATGACGACAGTAAGGTTAATCGAGTTGTGCAAAAAAGAAAACTGTGTCTGGGCTATAAAGACCAGAACAGCCAGCAATCCCCATGTAAATATTTTTATCATATATACAATTATTCCTGTTTCAGGATTACCACTTCCTCCAGCTTTGCATCCGACTGGAACGGCATTATTTCTATCTGCTGAAAAAATTCAACGCCTTCCTTTTTTACCTTTGCTACTATCCCAACGGGCAGCCCGGGCGGGAATATTCCGTCAAGCCCTGAAGTTACTATGACTTCGCCTTTTTCCACATTCTCCTCTGGGGATATATATTTAAGAACGCAATTGTCGTAACCAGTTCCGGCTACCACGCCTTCGCGCCTCCCGTTCTGAAGCCTGACGGCCACTGAAAAGTTTGAGTCCCTTAAAAGCAGCACCTCGGCAAAATCATTTTTTACAGAATGCACCTTTCCGACAAGACCCTTGGTGGTTATTACAGCCATCCCTTTTTCAATGCCGCTATTCCCGCCCTTGTCGAGGATTATTGTATTTAACACCTTGTCGTAGCCGCGGGATATTACCTTTGCAGCAGTCAGGTATCTGTGCTCGTGTTCTTTCAGGGAGAGAAGGGCTTTCAGGCGCTTATTTTCCTGGATAAACTCATTGTACCTTTGTCTTTCGAGAAGAAGAGCGGTCAAATCTTTTCTTAATCGTGTGTTCTCTTCAAGTGCCTCTTTTACCGTCTTTACATTCAGATTTACAGACGAAGTGATTTTACTTAAGGCATGAAAGGGGTATGAGAGGACATCAAAAAAAGAAAACGACTTCCGGTTATGCTGAAAGGCCATCATTATAAAGGCGATTGAGAAAAGAGAAAACAGAATGATGAGCCTTTTTTTGGCCTTTGACATTAATTGGTGCTTAAGGCTATCTTTTTGAGAAGTTCAAGTTTATCCAGCATGGAACCGCAGCCCCTTACGACAGCAGTAAGTGGGTCATCCGGCACTATGACCGGCACTCCGGTGTGCTCCCTGATCAGTATATCCAGGCCTCTAAGTAAAGCGCCGCCGCCGGCAAGGACAATTCCCTTGTCAACAATGTCCGCCGCAAGCTCCGGCGGTGTGTTCTCAAGCGTGACTTTTATAGTGTCAAGTATAAGCCCGATACTCTCCTGAAGGGCTTCCCTTATCTCTTCTTCCGTTACACTTATGGCCTTGGGGATTCCGGATACAAGGTCCCTTCCCTTTATCTGCATTGGCTCGATATTGTTTGTAGGATATGCCGAACCGAGGTCTATCTTTATCTGCTCGGAAGTCCTTTCACCGATCATGAGGTTATATTTGCGTTTAATATACGCCATTATAGCATCGTCCATCTTGTCTCCGCCCACGCGCACTGCCCTGCTGTAAACTATTCCGTCAAGGGATATGACTGCCACATCAGTAGTCCCTCCGCCTATATCAACAATCATGTTTCCCGAAGGCTCGCCGACCGGAAGGCCGACGCCAACTGCAGCAGCCATTGGTTCTTCAATAAGATATACTTCCCTTGCGCCTGATGCATGCGCAGCGTCCTTGACCGCGCGCTGCTCAACCTGTGTTATGCCTGACGGGACACCTATGATGACCCTTGGAGAAACAAAGCTCTTCCTGTTGTGGGTCTTTGTTATAAAATACTTGAGCATCTCTTCTGTGGCGTCAAAATCTGCGATGACCCCGTCCTTCATGGGCCTTATAGCTATGATGTTTGAAGGCGTTTTCCCGAGCATTTCTTTTGCCTCGATACCAACTGCAACGGGCCGCTTGTTGTCTCTCCTGACAACAACCACAGAAGGTTCGTTGCAGATTATGCCCCTGTTTTTGACATAAACAAGAGTGTTGGCAGTGCCAAGATCAATGGCGAGATCATTTGAAAACATTCCCAATATTTTATGAAAAAACACTTGATTCCTCCTTAACTTAAAACAGTATTTAGTATGCGGCAAGCACAAATCAAGACTGCTTACTGCGTACTGCCTACTCCTTAATCAGTTTTATCCTTCCACTACTTTTGTATTAGCAAGGTCGTCTCCGAGCCTCATTCCGTCTTTGTTTCCCAGCATCAAAAGAAATTCCAGTATAATTATCGCTGCAGCCAATATCCAGCCGAGCAACGGTATCTTGTAAAGGAGGAGCGCCAGGGTAAAAGTGATATTCCTCACAATAGAATTCCTGAAGTCGCCTGGATTCCCGGTCTGGAGAGACACTGTCTTTAATTTCATGACCTTCTTGCCCAAACTCCTGCCGTCAAAAAAACCGTCGCTTATAAGGAGATAGACAAGACCGGCAAGATACCCAACCTGGGGTACGGTTTTAATTGCCGCGGCAATTACAATAAAATCAACCAACTTTGCTATAACTCTTAGCAGCAATTAATGTCCCCTATCCACAGGTATCCTTAATACTATCAGATGGTTTGCCTTTTTTTCAAGAAAAAGAGTTGGCCTGATATAGAGGGTGGAAGTAGTGGCAAATTATACTGCAATATGCTACTATACTGCACTGTGCTTACACTATAGGGTTTATGCTATACTTTGTGGTAATAAAATACGTCGAAATTAATCCTTATTTGCAGGGGGTTTTATTATGATACAAAAAATGTTGAGATTGCTGATCTTTATGCAATTACTTGCAGTACTGATAATATCAGTTCCCTTATCGGCATATTCAGGGGAGATTATGGTAAAACCTGGCAAGTTTGACCACTTCAATATCTCCATGCCTGATAGAGTGATTGCAGGAGAAGACGTGTCTATAATGTTACAGGCGGTTGACAGCTTTAACAATCCTATCATAAATTTTGGCGAAACCGAAAGAGAGTTTCATGTCTTTACATCCGGGGCTGCTGCTCTTAAGAATACCTCCTTCAAATCTTCAGCCTTTGCAAACGGCATATTTACAATTGTCATGTCTGACAAGGTAGCTGAAACCGTTAACCTCGCAATCCGGGAAATAGGCAGTCCCCTCCCTGTCCTTACAAAGGACCTGCTCATTGTCCCGAACAAGCTAACTTCATTTGTCATAAAGGGGCCAAGACTTGTTACGGCAGGCGATAAATTTGAGATCAAGGTTGTGGCAATGGATTCCTTCGGGAACGTTGTAACAGAACCGATTGCCGGGAAAAACCTCAACCTGATATTCAAGGGCGAGGCAGATCCCAAGGTTGATATGCCATCCATCCCTGACTTTAAGAACGGCACATGTATCGTGAGGCTTGTATCTGAAAAATACGGGAATGTCATAATCGAGGCAAAGGACCTTATAACAAGCAGTTCCGGCGTAAGTGAAAAAATAGAAATAGTCAACGGCCCTGTAAATTCGTTCAGGGTGTTTGCACCAAAAGACATAATCGCCGGAGAGGCATTTGAGGTATCAATAGTTGCTATTGACCGTTTTAATAATGTGGTGTCGAATTACGCTGCGAACGGCAGTGGCGTTGCCATAAACACATCGGGCAAGCTGAAACCATTCCCTTCCACAATACCTAACTATGAATTTATAAACGGCCAGGCCAAGGTAGATCTAAGGTATGATGCAGTTGAAGACATCAGCCTGATTGTCAATGAAATCGGTAAGGCCTATGCGGGCCGTACAAGCCTCATCAAAGTCATACCGCCCATACCAAGTCGGTTTGACGTAATAACCCCTGAGACAGCGCTTGCAGGACAAAAGTTCAAGATCAAGATAACGGTTTACAATCAGCTTGGCCATGTGATCAGGAATTTCAATATCGCAGGCACTGACGTCCAGTTGACAACGACAGGGGCAGGCGTACTTATACCTAACAGGATCCCTCCTACTGAATTCATAAATGGTACTGCTGTAGTTGAGGTCCAGTATAACAAGTCAGAGGCGTTTGCAATTACAGCAGCTACAGTTAAACCCTTGTCTCCACCTGCTGTCCAGGCCCCTGCCGGAGCAGGCAAGGCAAAAGAGGCTGCTCCTTCAAAACAGGACAAGAAAGCAAAAAAGACAAAAGAAGCAAAAAAAGGGGCTGAGGCAAAGGCCCAAGCAACCCCTCTTGAGATAACAAACGTATCGCTTGTCGGCTCCAAGAAAAAGTCAACGATCGAAATACAGATATCCAATCTGAGTGACTCAGTGAAATACGGTGTTACTTCCGAGAAGATAAAGGGTAAGAAATGGATTGTGGTCAAGTTGAAGCCTGCAGTCAACAAGGTTGAAAAGGCCCTGAAGTTTGATTCTGCATATGTTGGAAATATTGCAGTAGAAGAAGACAAGAAAGACAAAAGTACTGTTCTGGTGAAGATAGAACAGTTAAAGGCATCACGGTTTCATGTGACAAAAAGTAAAGACTCCATCATTGTGACATTGAAACACTAATCAAAAGGACAAGTAAAAAGTAAGAAGTGAGGGCCAAGAAGTTAAAAACCTCCTGTTTCTCACTTCCCGCTTCTCACTTTAATTGCCATGGGATTCCTCGATAAACTAAAAGCAGGCCTTACAAAAACAAAGAAGAACATCGTTGAAAGGGTCGAATCAATACTCCTTAACAGGAAGATTGACGACTCTGCTATTGAAGAGATTGAAGAGGTCCTTATCACGTCCGATGTCGGAGCAGAAGCAGCAGGAGTGATAGTTGACCAGCTTAAGGGAAAAGTCCGGGCTGGCGAGATAAAGAACTCAGATGACGTAAAGGCATATCTCAGGACCGAGATGTCTTCCCTGCTCGGCAGGTCCCAGCCTATAGTAGCCTTTGGACAAAAACCATTTGTAATCCTGACAGTCGGGGTCAACGGGGTCGGCAAGACCACAACCATCGGCAAACTCGCTTCACGTTTTGTTTCTGAGGGCAACTCAGTGATCATTGCCGCTGCTGATACATTCAGGGCTGCTGCAATAGAGCAACTTGAGATATGGGCAAAGCGCTCAGGCTCGGATATAGTGAAACACCAGAGCGGATCAGACCCTGCCGCAGTCGCATTTGATGCTGTTGAAGCCGCAAAACACAGGGGAACAGACGTAGTTATTATAGACACCGCAGGAAGGCTCCACACAAAGAGCCACCTTATGGATGAACTCAAAAAGATAAACCGCGTCATCAAAAAGTCCATGCCTGATGCGCCTCAGGAGATACTCCTTGTAGTGGATGCCACAACAGGGCAGAATGCACTCAGGCAGGCCCAATTATTCAATGAAGCTGTCGGTGTTACAGGCATAGCACTGACAAAACTTGACGGTACTGCCAAAGGCGGCATTGTCTTTGCGATCAAAAAAGAACTTGGCATACCGATAAGGCTGATTGGAATAGGCGAAGGCGTGGACGACCTTAAAGACTTCAATTCCGAAGACTTTGTAAATGCACTCTTTGAGTGATCTTCTTCCTGTCAGTATCTAATTAAATTTCTGCGTGGTATAAAATTGGTGCGAGAGAGGGGAGTTGAACCCCTACAGGTTGCCCCACTGGATCCTAAGTCCAGCGCGTCTGCCAGTTCCGCCACTCTCGCTAATTGATTTTAATGGATTTTTTGCACCTTCGTCAAAGTTCCTTTGCCTTGAGTGTAGTAAAATTGTAGCAAAAATCTAAGACCTCGATGCTTGACCTTAAACTTTCAGGGTAATGATGAGCATACCTCATAGTCATGGTTATTGTCTTATGCCCAAGAAGTTCTTTGACCTTGTAAAGATCAACTCCATTCTGAACAAGCCTTGTAGCAAAGGTATGTCTAAAAGATCGTGAAAGCGTAAATCCTTTAACCCTGACTTTCTGAGAGCCTTATAATAAGCTTCTCTAAGGCTTCTTACCGCAAGAGGAAAGACCCTGCCTGATATGTCAATAACTCTACCACTGTCTTTAAAAGTGCTGCATACTGTATTTGATAACGGTATGCTTCTCTTATCGCCATTCTTAGAGCGCATGACAGTCAGAAGCCTTCTTGTAAGGTCTACATCTTTCCACATAAGGTTAAGTATCTCTCCTCGTCTCATTCCTGTGTGCAGGGCAACTATAAGCAATGGCTTTAACCAGTGAGGACTTATGGCACTATCAAGAAGAATCTTTTCCTCATCCATAGTAAGCCATCTCTCTCTTGCGTTCTTGCTGCCTACAGCAAAGGACAGATCAGCTACAGGATTATCTCTAATCCACTTCCATTCCCTGCGTGCTACATTGAACATACGCCTCATTAAGCTTAATTCTTGATAGACGGTTGCGGGTTTAACAGTCTTTAAACGTTCATCCCTGTAATCAGAGATCATTTCAGTTGTTATTTCCGCGAGTGTCAGATGTCCGAATACCGGAACAAGCTTTTTGATGGTATGTTCATCTCTTTGCTTTTGATGCTTTGAAAGGTACTTGTTGACCAGTTCAGAATAGGTTATGGTTTTTGCCTTTTGCTTCTCAAACCAAATCCCTTCATGTAAATCCATTAAAGTCTTTGCATGGATTTTTTCAGCCAACTTCCGGTTATCCGTTTTTGTGGATAACTGTATCCTATTGCCGCTTTGCATTATTGTAAACCAGTATATTTTACCTCGTCGGTAAAGTCCCATAATCACATCTCTCCTTTCCTGGGACTCCTGGTCTGGACAAGAGGATTATAACTTGTTTGAGCAGGTCTTTTACAGTCTTGTATCCATTTGTTGATGTCGTCAAGATCAAACCGTAAAGAGCCGTTAAGCTTGAAGCAGGGTATTTGCCTTAACTCAGACCATTGATACACCGTAGAAGGCTTTACGTTGAGGATTTGGGCTATTTCTTTAACATCGAGCAACTTCATGTTAAAATGGCTCCCTCGGTTTGAACCATTCCTCTACAGACTCTATGAATTGAGACTTTATCTTTTCAAGCAGTTCAGAATCATGATATTCCTTTATTTGCTTCCTCATTTTCAGGGTAAAGTTTTTATATTTATACTGCATTATTCCAGAGGTTTCTTCATCATGTTTCAGGAATTCAAGGCTATTCCAAAATGGCATAAAAAGAAGCGGGTTGTCTTTTAAGTCCTGAAGTGTTTTCTTTGTCTTTTCTATCTGGACTTCAAATCTTGTCAGCGAGCCATGTAATTTAAGCAGTCCCCTTTCATAGTCAGTTACAGGTTTGCCTTCTTTGATAAGTTGTCTAATCTGTTTGATTTTATCGTATATCCTGAAGCTGGGATTTGACCCGCCGTAAATAGTGCCTTTGAATACATTAAAAGTGTTTACAGTGATTCTTCTTATACGCAGTATGCAAAGGATAGTCTCCGGGGTTATTCCCTCAATATCTGATGCCATATCTATTCTTGATATTTTAAATTCTCGAAGTTCCGGTCTATCGTCTCCAAAGATTGAAAGCAAATAAGCTTCAAAATGATCATAACAAATAAAATTCTTGGGATTTATAATTATTTTTGTGAGGGATATTTTAGAATTTGTATGATCACTGTATTTATGAGGGATACAGAAAACCACAGCCTTATCGAAACCATAACGATATTTATAGGTTTGCTTCCTGTATATATCAATGCTTTCAGTTCCACGATCAAGCAGATATTCCTTGTCAGGTAATTTGTTTATAGTACAACTTAACCAGTCAAACATAAAATAACCGTATTTGCTGGTTATTACTCATAGTCCAGCAAATACCCCCTGTGAGCGTCGAAGGCTGCGCTTGTTCTCCCTTGCCCCGCCCGCGTCCGAACCGCTCCGCCTCGCTCATAATTAGAATGTTATTTATTTTCTTCATCTGGATTGCCCTTCGGGGTTCTAAACTCAAAAAGCAGTTTGCTTAACTGGTAGTCTTCAACTCTGTTTTTTGCTTCGATGCGCTTGAAATCGGATTTGGGTTTATTGTCTTCATCGTCAGCCTTACACTTATCCAAGCGGTCTTGCAGGTCTTTAAACGGCCCCAAGCAGTAATTAGCAGCTGCAAAAGGTGTCATAATGCAGTCACCCTCTTTCTTGCGGTAACATTCACAGCATTTCTTCTTGATGATTTCCTGATATGTTTGTTCTTCTTCCATCTTGGATTTAGTATGGAAGACTTAGGGGATGGGATTCTAAGACATGAATATTGTTTGTAATGTCCGATTTTTGAGGAGAGAAAAGGAAGGGATGCTATTTAAAAAATGGTTTGATTTCTCTGTCTATAAACTTTCTGAGGATTTCATTATCTTCCGAAACCTCCATTACGCTGTCACGCAGAAGGTCTGCAATTTGAGGAAGGGTGAGTCTGTATAATCCTGCATTCCAGAAGTTCATGAGCACAAGAAAATGTGGTTCTGTTTTTTACGGTTTTTAAGCGGGTCAGTTTGAATTGCCTTTCCAAGTGATTCAAAAAAGTTGTAGTCACCAGAATATATTGCTTTGTTTATCCTTGCCTGTACCCAATCAAAGCCTAAAAGGGTCTTATCAACTTTGATGAGTTTGAATAATGATTCATCATCACCTTTTCTTGCTTCAATGAATAATTCCTTTAAGGGTTTTTTATTAACCAATAACGATACAGCATCCCATGTATAAAATAGATTTCTCTTTATAATCCGTGGACTCATATTGAAACCCTTAAGTCTCTTTTGTGTTTTCTCGATTTCAGCTTTTTGACTGTCTATTAACATTGTGACAGTATGCCAGTGAAATGAACTCATATCGCCTCTTGTTTTCTTATGCCAATCCTTGTTTTCCTGTTCACTTAGCTATGATAGATAGGCCCTATATACTTTCTCCGAGCGCAACGGTTCAAATGCTTTTTTGTAATAGTCCCTGCTTTCTTCTTCCATACACTCAAAGACAGAAGATAGTCTGTTATAAAAACCCTCCTTCTTCTTAAGTTCGTGTTTTGATTTCTTGATGTCTTCTTTTAATAACAGCAGCTACACAGAAGGGTGGAGTCAGGTACTGCTTCCCCCCTTCTGTGTCTTTCGCTGTTTCCAATCAAGAGCGTGCATAAAAAACTAAGCGACTAATACGGAGACTACAGGACACTTGAGTTCATTTTCGACAATATCGTGTGCAAAATGCTTCACGGCATCAAGAAACTCGGAATGATGTTCAGGCTTTGTCGGGGTGGGCACGATTACAAGTTTGATATTTCTATCTTTAACTACCTGTGTTATGACTCGTTGTATTCCACCTTTTTCGATCTGAGTTTCAACAGCAATCCCGTTGTCCAGGCAAAACTGGACAACCCTTTCAAGAAATTCGTCTGTCTCATATTCAAGCCTGCTGGAGATATTTCTATACGGGCTAAGTTCAAGTAAAGCCACTGTCACCCTACGTGAAGCATCCAGGTCAGGAACAACACCGACTAACAGAAGTTTGGCACCTATTTCCCGTGCTCTTTCGAATCCGTAAAGGATAGTTTTTTTATACGGCAGTCCGGCCCGGACTAATACGGCTATTTTCTTATCCATCTTGCTCTCCTTAAGGGCATGTGCCCTTATAACTACCCGGTTTATATTCCAGGCAGATATTCTCACAGCGACGATTACTCCGCCGTGACTTTTGCCTGAACCGCCAGCCTTTTTTCCAGCTGGATACCCTGCACCATTTTCGAGATAATCAATATGCTGAGACCAACTGCTGCTCCAAGCATAAGATAGCCTGAATAATCGTTCCAGGCCTTTTCCATTACCCTTGCCTGCTGCATCACATCTGATTGCTGGGCAAGCCAGCCTTTAACCGCGTCCTTATGGATCATTATCCAGTCCCTTACCTGCATCTTGGCGGAACCAATAGAGGCGCCTTCCGTCTTTGCCCATTGAATGAAATCAGGATTTGTCTTTACCCACTCGTTGAGACTTGATGAATAGACTGCCTTGTATTGTCCGGCAAGATGTTTGAAAATAACGGACACTCCCGCGAGTGCCATTGTGGTTGCAAAATAGAGCCGGATTTTCAGGCCCTTGACATATTGGGTGGCAAGCGTGCCGAACTGGGCGCCGACCGCGGCCCCGATGAGCATTACCGCCGCTGCGATAAGCTCGACCCTTCCCTTCATAGCATAACTGAATGCGCCGTATGCGCCGGTAATAACGATCTCGAAAAGGTCTGTGCCGACTGCCACTCTTGTCGGGCAACCGATAACATACATAAGAGACGGCATCCTTATAAAGCCGCCGCCGACCCCCAGGAACCCTGCGAGAAAGCCCGTGCAGGCTGAAACTATAAGAATGACCCACATGGAAATATGAAACCCTGAGACCTTGAGGTGTATCATCGGAGGTATTTTAAGGCTCTGTATCTTTAATGCAAGCCCTGAGGTGCCGGCATCCGACACCGGCTTTGCTTTTTCCGTTGTTGCACCCTTTGTAAGCTTAAAATACTCATAGAGCATAAAACTGCTGAGGCCGAACAGCAGGACCATATAGGTCATTCTTACTACATAGTCTACCCGTCCTACCTTTTCCAGCCACATAATAAAGTTGGCGCCGCCCTCTATGCCTATGGCAGTGCCTACTATCATCAAAAGGCCCAACCGCATGTCCACATTACCGTATTTCCTGTGTTTTGCGGTCGCGACAATCGATTTCCCGGCGATATGCGCCATGTCCGTTCCTATGGCATAGGCCATGGGAAACCCGAATACATTAAGCGCCGGTGTGACCATAAAGGCACCTCCGACACCAAAGAAGCCGCCTATTACTCCAACGGTGAACCCGAGTAATACAAGCTTCCACGCCATTATTTCTACGCCTGATATTGGCAAAAATATCTCCATCTTATTTTCCTCCTATACCGAAAATTTTTCTGATGATCTTTCCTGAGGCCCATCCTACACCCATCGTGAGCACCATCACCGCAGCCAGTACCAACACCGTGATCAGGATGGGAACCAGTTTTGATACGATAACAGCCATAAAACCTCCTCAAGTTTTTAGTGATGAATTTCAATACGTTCGCCTTTTACTCCAAGGAACTTGAATAAAATTTCTATGGTCGCCGCAATCAATACTCCCATACCCGACATGGTTACGACTGTAACAACGCCAAACCAGAAATGGCTGTTTTTATTCAGCTCCACAAGCCACGGATTAATAGCATCCATCATCATCTCACCTCCTCTTTATGCCCTCAGCCGTTCAAACTCCAGGACCTTGGGAAAATTGTCTGTCCTGTAGAACGATTCCGAGAAGCTGATTGGTACATCTCCGTGCACGTAACATATCTGGCTGGTCCTGAGAACAGATATGCCCGGCGTCAGTTCAAGAAGCAGCGCGTCTTTTGTGCTGATATTCGCTACGTCTATCATTTTTTTGATTCTATGGATCTTTATCCCGCAAGTGTTTTCAATGAAGGTGTATGGCGAAATTTCAGTTGTTTCCCCGGGGTTGATTATGCCTGGCAGCAAACCATATGAAATGTATAACCTATTGATCATCAGCGGAATACCTTCGGCAATAAGCTGCTTTAAAAGAAAAAAACAGTTATCACCCTCAAAAAGATTAAGGTGTTTTTTGATATTCTCTTCAGGCTGAAGAAGTTTAGTTTCGATAATGCGGGAAATACATTCAGGGTTGTGGTATATGCCGTCCTCACCAAGATTTACGAGCATCGCAATGTTTTGACCTGATTTTTTCCTCCTGATAAAAGTGCCTTTGCCCTGGATCTTCTTGAGATACCCCTGCGAGACAAGCTCAGCTATTGCCAGTCTTACAGTCGCCTTGCTTACATTGTATTTACCGCATAACTGGTCCTCTGTCGGTATCTTGGCGCCGACCCGCCATTCACCTTTTTCTATCTGCTCTTTCAAAATGTCAAGGAGCTGGTGATAAAGTTTTTGAGGATTTGCCCTGTCAATCGCATTCATACGCATTTAATATTTCCCTTTGCTGATAAATTAAGTTCATTAATAAATCAGGACAATACAATATGCGTGCCTGCATAAATTACTAATATTAATCAAGGTGTTAGCTCTGGAGGGAATAATGGCGGTGCAGGATATTTACTGCATCCGCATAAAGGACAAATGACAGGAGAAATGCTGCAAAGAGGCCAAGGATTAAGGGATTGCGAGGAAAATCAAAGACAGGCTGCAGCGCTTATACAATTTCCCGGCATGCAAGATTTCATTGCACAAGAATAGTGTTTATCTCATGAGAATTAAGAAGTTTATTGGCTATTCTGCTAAGTCTTTTCTGAGATGACTCGCCCTTTAAACCCATGATGAGCAGGTCATAATTTTTCACTTCTGAAATAATATCATCAGATCGACCTCTTTTAATTATTAAAGATGCCGTGATGTCCATAGAACTCAGTATATTTTTTGCCGTAGTTGTTGCACGCTCTATTGTTTCGCTAATGGTCTTCTCAGAGGCTTCAATATGCTTTTCAATATTCGGCACCTCAGCTATCAGCCTGTATTCGCTGATCATGGCCATAGTATCAGGCACAAAAGAAATAATGCCGATGTCGGCACCTAATGACTTTGCAAGACGCCCGCCAAATTCAACGGCCTTTCCGGAAAACTCAAAGTCATCAACTGCGACGAGAATACTCTGGATATCAATATCGGAGCTTGTCACAAAAACAGGGACATTGGATTGGACGACTATATTTTTTGTCGTGCTCTCAACGAATTCAGAAGCGCCCCTTCCTTTGCTGCTGTGTCCCATGGCTATTAGCCTGATAATGCCGTATGCATTCGCATATTTCAATATCTCCAGTGTGGGGATGCCTTCAGAAATAATCCCGTCCACAGGCACGGCAAATTTCTTTCCAATTTCATATGCCTTATGTATTACTTCATGGCCGAAAGTTTCAAGTTCACCGGCAAGACGTTCTCTGATGGAAGTCCATCCGGCCTCTTCGGGAGAATACTCCACTCCCTTATTTACATAGAAAGCCGTAATGTATGAACGTGTCCTTGACGCAAAGCGACAGGAACTCCTCAAGGCATTAAAGGCAGCTTCTGAACCATCAAGCGCAACCAGTATCTTCATATATTAATCGTCCTTTAACAGATCGAACTCTATCCTGAGTTCTTTTATCTTCTGCTGCAGGCTCTGCCTGTGCATGTCAAGCAGTCGTGCCGTCTTGGAAATATTTCCGCCGCATTCTTTCAGGGCCGCCATAACAAAATTGCGTTCGAATTCGCATCGCGCCGCTTTTAATGGTTTCAATGGTATCCTCGGCATTGAATCTTCTCTCCTCCTGATGGATTTGGGGAGATCATCCGAAGTTATTTCATCACCGCGAGAAAATGCAACGGCATATTCAACGGCATTTTCAAGCTCTCTCACATTTCCAGGATAGTTGTGGTCCATCAGGGCCTCCATTGCAGACGGAGTGATCCCGGTTATTTTATTCTCGGCTCGCTTCCTTGAATACTTTTCGAGAAAATGAAGGACAAGAAGAGGGATGTCCTCCCGCCTTTGCCTGAGAGAGGGGATATGAATTGATATAACATTCAACCTGTAAAAAAGGTCCTCCCTGAAACCGCCGTCGGACCTCGCCTTTTCAAGGTTGCGGTTTGTTGCGGCTATGATCCTGACATTTGTATTTGTTGAATGCGGTGAGCCGACTTTATTAAAATCTCCCTCCTGGAGGACACGCAGCAGCTTCACCTGGAAGTCAGGGGTCGTCTCTCCGATCTCATCAAGGAATAACGTCCCCCCCGAGGCCAGTTCAAGGAACCCTGTCTTGTCCCTTACCGCACCTGTAAAAGCGCCTTTGACATATCCAAAGAGCTCTGCCTCGATAAGGTCCTTTGAGATCGCCCCGCAGTTTACAGGCACAAAACGACTATTTTTTCGAGAGGAATTATAATGCGTCGCCCTTGCCACAAGCTCCTTGCCGGTGCCTGACTCGCCGGTTATAAGGACATTACTGTCGCTGCCGCCGGTCTGCCTTATTATTTTGAAAACTTCCTGCATCTTCGGACTCTTTCCTATCAGGTTTTCAAAACCAAAGCACTGCGAGAGTTCCTGCCTGAGATGGGTAATCTCCTCCGTCATTGCGGTCTTTTCCAGTGCCCTTTTGACTGTGATCCTTACCTTGTCGGTCGAGAGCGGTTTTGTGAGATAATCATAGGCCCCGAGCTTTATGGCCTCAACTGCGGTCTCTATAGATGCAAAACCTGTGATAAGAATAATTTGGGTGGATGGAGAACTTTTCTTTACCTGAGACACGATATCGAGCCCGCTCATATCCGGGAGTCTTAAGTCAGTGAATAAAATATCGAAATCGCGTTGACCTGCGAGTAACAAGCCCGCGTCTCCCCTGCCTGCGGTGGCCACTTTGTGACCTTCCTTTGTCAAAAGCATTTCAAGCGACTGCAGAACGCCTTTGTCATCGTCGATTATAAGAGTATTAATCATATTTCACGGTTGCCGGCAGCTAATTTAATTGTAAAAACCGTCTCTTTATCTGCCTTGCTGTCCACGTATATGCTCCCGTAATGTCTTTCTATGATTTTCTTTGTTATTGCAAGACCAAGTCCGCAACCTCCGCATTCCTTTCTCGTTGAAAAAAACGGTTCAAAAATATAGGGGAGATTTTCCTGCGATATGCCTTTTCCGCTGTCTTTTATCTCGATGACCATAGTTTTGCAATCGACATAGCCTTCTATCTCAATGCATCCCCCGGGGCTTGTAAACTGGTAGGCATTATTCAGGATGTTGACCAGCGCCTGGTGTATAAGCACAGGGTCAAGGAGGACCTTCTCCGGCAGTTCACTGCAAAAAGCCGTAAGACTTACTGCGCTTTTTTCATGCTGCCTGCGAACAACCTGTATCGCATCCCTGATCAGGGCGGAAGGATTTACCTCCCTCAGTTTCAGGGGTTCTTTTTTTGCAAATTCTGCAAGCTCCCTCAAGATAGACCTACAGCGGTTCACTTCTTTTAACATCAGGGCAAAGGTCTCTTTTCTGGGATCATCTGCTGCTATCTCTTCATAACACATGCCAAGAAATGTCGTTAAGGAAGAGAGCGGATTGTTTATCTCATGGGCTATCTCGGATGCCAGGAGTCTCATGGCCGTGAATTTCCCGGCTTCAACCAGCGCATCCTGTTTCTCCAAAAGCTCCCTGTTTGCTTCTTCCAGCTTCCTGGTAGTATTTTCCAGTTCAGTCCTTGAAGCGCCGAGGTCTTCGATTGTCTGATAATATGCCTTTACAAATGAATTTATCTCTTCAGGCGCGCGATCTGTATTTAAATCCATGCCTTGGGCAAAGTCACCGGCCTTTAATCTGGCAAAAGATTTTCCTATGGTGTTAAGTATTTTCACCACGCTTGCAGAAAAATAGCTTGCCACAACAACCGTTGAAATAATAAGAAATAGAAAAGACATAACAAGAAGGTTCCTCGCGGTAAAGATGGTATCTTTTATCGCCGCCCTCTTTTTATCTGCGAACCTCATTGTTATCTTTTCAATCGCCCTGCCGGAATATCTCATTTTTTCGACCAGGCTTTCCTTCAGTGATTCATTTTCAACAAGAGAATCAAACGCCTTTAAATACCGGCTAACGAATATGCCGAGTTCAGGATTGGTACTGACAAGCTCTTTGGCAGTGTAATTCAACTTATTTATAGCCTGTCGTTCGTTGTAAATTATGTAATTCTTCTCATGTCTTCGAAGTTCAAGAGCGACCTCTTTTCGCAGGGCGTTTTTTTCTATTAGCCTGCCCAGGGGCCTGATATCCTCCAAAAGCTTTTGCTCTTTCCTTGTACTCGAAACAAGCGATTCTGCCGACTCCCTGTAAATCCTGATGTTTTCCTGCAACGGTTTATAATTCAGCTTGTTTATCACTTCTACTATTTCATTTTCCGCCTTGCGGACCTTTGAATCGAGCTGTTCCAGATACATATGCATATTTTTAATATTTCTTTCTTCTTTGAAAAGGAGGATATTTTTTTCGTATCTTCTGAGTTCAAGAAGGGTAAGGTTTATATCATCCGCGATCTCGATAAAGTTTATCCTGTTGGAAATAGTGCCGAGGTAATATACTGCGTAGATGATGACAGCCGAAGCTATCATAACAGGTAAAAGCAGACTAAGAGAAACTTGCTTCCAAAGTTTCACCCTCATGGGTAGATAGTAAAATATAAAATCATTATTTGCAACTATTAAATCATCAGTGCCGTTTCAATTTGCAATTACAGGCATATAGACACGCCAGCGGATATACATATACGGTTAAAGGCGACTATTTCCAAAAAAATCGGCAGGCCTGGGAACTCCACCCTAAGGCAGAAATAAAAAGGGCGACGCATCTCTCAATGCGTCGCCCTTTGATTATTTTTAAAATCGAGCAGCTATACAGTTTTTACGCAGGCCTCTTTAAGCCACAGCAATCTCGATCCATTGATCACTGATGTATTCATCTGCTCTATCAGTTCTCCAGCGTTCACATCCAATCCCTCTTTACGTACAAAAGGGTTGAATACCACCTTTACCCCTGCCTTTGCAAGCTTGGATACCTCACTGTCCTTTACCTCTTTCATCTTAACACCCATGGCCTCTGCTATATGGCTAAAAATGTCTCTATGTGACACTGCTTCTCCAGCAGGCTCAATTGCCATGCATGCGCATTTCATCCTGCCGAGATAATCAAGCACTGTTCCTTCAGACTCATGGATTGCAGCTGACGGCAGCACCAGGTCAGCCTGTTTGGCAAGCTCTGTCATGTGTGAATTCTGGACAACAAGAAAACCCGTTTTCGGTCTTTGTTTCACAGGGACCTCGCCGATTGCATAAAGAAGGCCCATCCCTTCTGAAACCATTTCCCTGTAAGTCTTGCCGCTAGTAGTGACGCCCATCAATATTACGCCCTTTGCATTGCTTTCAAGCGGGACAGATACTGCCGTACCCTTTAAAAGACTTAAGTTTGCAGAGGCATTATACATTGCAGGTGAAGTCAGTATGACCACCTCTTTCGCTTCCGCAACAAAGGCCGCGGCCTTTTCTGCTTCCTCTGATACAGCGACATCAGCAACTGCGGCTTCAAGTTTCTTGTTGCCTGTAATCCCTTTATTAATAATGGCCTTTGCAAGGACCTTAAGAGCATCAGCTTCATTCCCGCCAAGATTAACTGCGGCAACAGACGATATCTCTGTTTCAGATGAGTTAACTGTTATCAGTTTTGCACCGGAGTTCACCTTTCTTCTTATGACTGCATCAATTGCAGGCAGGACCCTCTTCCACTGGCTTGGTGCAAGATCAACAAGAATGATCAGATCGGCAGGCCCGATATCCACCCCGCCTGATATCAATGTTGCTGCATCACCGTAAAGACTTGCCGTACTGTCCAGGTTTTTTGTCTTCACAATCTCAGAGGCGAATTTTTTCAGTGTGAGGGCATCTTCATTAAGAATGCCGGCTGTTGTTATAAAGCCGGCGTCCTTGCCTGCCTTTTTCAATTCAGCTGCAACAATGCTTAGGGCATCCTGCCATGAAGTCTCTTTCAGCTCATTTCCAACACGCTTCATGGGAGATGTTACCCTGTTGTCAGCACCGACACAATCAAAACCAAACCTTCCATATGCACAGGTATATCTCTCAACAGACCCTTCTTCAGCGCCTGAATCTATCTTCGTCAGCTGTCCGTCCATCGAACTGACTACTATGTCACATGCATTGCCGCAGAGCGTGCAGACTGAACCAACCCTGTCATACTCCCATTCCCTGCCCTTGCGCCACCTGTCTGCTTCAAGGAGGGCATTGACAGGACAGACATCAACGCAACTGCCGCAAAATGTACAGCCCGATTCCTGGAGCGGTTTATCATCAGCGGTCACTACCTTTGAGCCAACGCCCCTGCCCATGAATTCAAGGACATTGGTGCCCTGGTTTTTACATACCCTCACGCACCTTCCGCAGAGCACGCAGTAATCAGGATCACGTTTTATAAAGGGGTTGGCTTCGTCAATTGCAAAGCCGAATTTCTTCCTTGTAAAGCTCGATTCCTTTAGTCCAAGGTCGTATGCGTATTGCTGAAGGCTGCATATTCCTGCCTTTGTGCAGGTCATGCAATCCAGGGGGTGCATAGAGAGGATAAGGTCAATTACGAATTTCCTTATTTCGACTACTTTCTCACTTTTTGTATCTACTTCCATGTCTTCTTTGACCTTTGTAGTACAGCCCAGCATAGGCGCCTTCATGCCTTTTATGTCTACAAGGCACAACCTGCAGGCCCCTATGCCCCTGGTCCCCTTAAGATAACAAAGATTGGGGATATGAAGACCGTTAAGCTCGGCTGCGTCAACAAGGTTCATGCCCTCAGGGGCCTTGACCCTTTTACCATCTATTGTAAGATTTATCATAGTCGCCATAAAAAACCTCCTCTCAAGTCCTTAATTAAAATTCATAAGTATAAAAAAGCTATACTCCGACAGCCTCGCCCTTCTTATGCACTCTCCGCATTTATCACATCTCTTCTGCCTTATCTCAAAAGGCTGATAATTGCTCTGATAGGGCTTTCTCTTTTCTCCGAGGATAGCATTGTGTTTGCAAGCCTCCCGGCAGAGGTCACACATTGTGCATTTTCCCGGGATAATATCGTACAGCATAAATACCGGGCACTCAGCCTCGGGACATCTGCCGTTTATATGTTCCATGAAAACATCCGTGCCCATCCAGTCAAGAATAAACTTGGCAGTGTCCTTGCCTTTCTTGCACATAGAGGCCTCAAGCATTTCAGATGCAATCCTTTTAAGCGTTGCAAGATCAGCCTCTGAACCGTTCCCGTCTACGAGACGCTGCAATCTTACCCTGGCCTCATAAGTCCCCATTGAGCAGGGGAAACACTTTCCGCACATCGGCCCTGACAGAAAACCTGATATGTAATTAAGCGATTTTCTGACAGGACACTTGAAGCTAGCTTCAACATCCGCCTTTATGTCTTCTACTTTTAGTTCCTTTGTCTCTGTCTCTGACATGTCATACCTCAGTAAATCTCTTCCAGTTTATAGCAGATTTCCGGAAGGACATATGCTATCAGGTCCCTGTAAGAAATCATCCCGAGTATCCTGTCACCATCCATAATCGGAAGGTGCCTTATCTTTTTGCGGGACATCAGGGATATCGCAACGCTTATATCTGCTGAAGGGTCCAGCGTCATCAGCTTAGAACTCATCACTGTGCTGACAGGTTCTTTGTCAAATGGTATCTTTTTACCGACCATGCGCAATACGTCCCTCTCTGTAAATATGCCCACTAATTTGTTCTCTCCATCTACAACCATGATTGAACCGATATCAGCGCCGGTCATAACTTTTATTGCATCAGCAATCGTAGAATCCTTTCTGATCGTCACTATGTTCAGCGGTTTTGCCTTCAAAACATCCTGTAATGTCATCTTGGCCCTCCTTTCGATTATCTCTATGCTCTCAGGAGGTATCTTGAATTCCTCTTCAAGCATTACATGTTTATGCTTCTTTATCTTGATCGCGCCTGTCGGGCAAGCGTAGTAACATGCCTTGCACTTTGTACAATAATCCTGGTCTATCAGGAATATGTCTTTTTTTGCCTTAACAGCATCAAAGGCGCACGCCTGCTTGCACAGCCCGCAGGAAATGCAGTCCTTATAATCAATTATATGGACCCCCATCCCCTTGCATACCTTTGCCCTGCAATAATTGTCATATATATGTTCTTCGTACTCTTCCCTGAAATATTTTATGGTCGAAAGCACCGGATTAGGCGCTGACTGCCCGAGTCCGCAGAGAGAGCCTTTCTGCACGAGCTTGCCCAGATCAATCAGTTTCGATATGTCTCCCGGTTCACCGTGTCCCGTCGTTATTCTTTCCATTATCTGGAGCATCTGGTATGTGCCTATCCTGCATGGAGGGCATTTGCCGCATGATTCAGATTGTGTAAAAGCGAGGAAGTATTTTGCCAAATCCACCATACAGGTATCTTCATCCACAACCACCATGCCGCCTGAACCCATTATCGAGCCGACCTTTGATAGGGAATCGAAATCTACCGGCAGGTCAAGATAGGTCGGAGGGATACAACCACCTGAAGGGCCTCCTGTCTGGACCGCCTTGAACTGCTTATCGCCCAAAATCCCGCCGCCTATACCAAAAATGATTTCCCTTAATGTCGTACCCATCGGGACTTCAACGAGACCGGTATTTTTGACCTTGCCAGTCAAGGCAAAGACCTTTGTGCCTGGAGAATTCTCAGTGCCTATGCTCCTGAACCAGTCAGAGCCTTTTTCAATTATGGGAGGCACGCAGGCGTATGTTTCTATATTGTTAAGATTGCTCGGGTATCCCCATACCCCACCGCCCTTTTCAGAAAGCCTCGGCGGACGGAGCCTCGGGAATCCCCTTTCACCTTCGATAGATGCAACAAGGGCCGTTGACTCACCGCAGACAAACGCACCTGCTCCCTCTCTCACATCGAGATAGAAGTCAAACCCTGAACCGAGTATATTTTTCCCAAGCAGACCCAGCTCTTCCGCCTGTTTTATGGCATGTTTGAGGTTTTTTACAGCAAGTGGATATTCATGCCGGACGTATACAATACCGTATTTCGCGTCTATGGCATAAGCACAGAGGAGCATGCCCTCAAAAAGGCTGTGGGGATCTCCTTCCATTATCGACCTGTCCATAAATGCGCCGGGATCTCCTTCATCGCCATTGGCTATTACAAATTTGACATCTCCGCCTGCGCTTTTTGTATGTTTCCATTTCCTGCCGGCAGGGAAGCCTGCACCACCTCTGCCCCTTAGAATTGCCTTGTCCACTTCGTTCAACACATCGTCAGGCGTCATCGAGGACAGGGCCTTTTCAAGTCCGGCATACCCTCCGACAGCTATATAGTGATAGATATTGGTGGGATCTATTTTATCGTTATTCCTTAATGCGATCCTCAACTGTTTTTTGTAGAATGGGAGGTCCATCATCTCAAGAGCAGGCTCTGTCAGGAAATTCTCTCTGTAAAGGGCCTGCCTGTATGGCATTCCGCCAAAATATGTATAGCTTATCAGGGATGACGCCTGTTCAGGCTTTACTTTCTGATAGAAAATCTCCTGGGGCTCTACCTTCATTATCGGGCCCTTCTGGCACATGCCCTGGCACCCGGTCTTTACAATCTCGACATCGATTCCCCTGTGTTTGGCATCTTCCTCAAGGGAGTTTATGACCTTGTAAGATCCTGAAGCCGTGCAGGCAGTTCCGCAGCATGCCCTTACCCTTTTAGTGTCAGGGGGAAAGGTCTCGATTATAAGCTTTTCTTTGAGTCTCTTAAAATCATCTATGTTTTTTAGCCTGTCCATGTTCCCTCCAAAAAAGCGGCTTACTTCTTGTTTCTCACTTCTCTTATGATTTCATTGACCTTTTTGGGCCCGACCTCACCGATTACATCTTCATTCACTGTCACCACCGGTGCCAGTCCGCAACATCCAACGCAGCCCACTGTCTCAAGGGTCATTGACATGTCTTCTGTCGTCTCCCCTTCCTTTACGCCAAACTCATCTTCAAGCTTCTGGAGCACCTTGGACGCGCCCCTGACATGACAGGCAGTGCCCATGCATACGCATACAACATTCTTGCCCCGAGGTTTGAAATAGAAATGCTTGTAAAAAGACGCAGCGCTGTAAACCTCTGCAAGGGGAACATCCAGCTTCCTGGACAGCTCCCTCAACTTTTCATCCGGAAGGTAATTGTCTTCCTTCTGTATCTGCTGAAAGGCGTATATAAGAAGCCCCCTTTTTTTCTGATCATCTGAAAGGACTTCGCCTATTTCCTTATAATGCGTATCAATGCTAAGTTCCTCTATCTTCATCTAACCTCCAAAACAGTTCTTTAGTTAGGAAGCCCGGAAGGCTGGAAGACTTCCGAGCTTCATTCTTCCTCTCTTCTATAGCTGCATGTGCGGTTTTGCAACTTTTTCGAGTTCACGTCTTGCTGCCATATCCATAAGCACCTTCTCTGTCCCGAACTTGCCCGGTTCATATTTCTTCAGCTTAAGGGCAGCCCTTGCCTTGTCTATGTAATCAAGCGCCATCGCAAGTATCTTCTCAGGGTCAGGCTCAAAGTGCAGCGCTCCCTTGAATCTCTCGAACCATACCTCTGTCATTATCCTTGTGACTTCAGCGCTTGCGCCTACAGGCGACTCACCGCCAAATATTACAGGCACACCAGAGGCTGCAAAATAACATCCAATCGAAATGGCCTTTTCTGTTATAAACTCAGGTGCAATGCCGACAGCAGGCATTCCGCCTATCTCATCAGAAAGCCCTCCCTCAGCAGCCATAGCCGAGGCAATGGTAAGGATCCTTGTGTTATCAACACAGGAACCGAGATGCAGTATCGGCGGGATACCTATCGCCTCGCATACCTCTCTCAGACCCGGACCAGCATTTTCAAGTGCCATTTCAGGCGTCAAAAATCCTGCTGTGCCGCATGCCTGTGAACTGCAGCCTGTGGATACTATAAGCACGTCATTTTTAATCAACTCTATTGCCAGATATTTGTGCACACCTGTTGAAGGGAATCTTGGGTTATCGCAACCCGCCAAACCAACAACTCCGCGCACCCTGCCTGCCATGATAGCATCGTTCAAGGGCCTGAAAGACCCCCTGAATTTACCGCCCTGCATGTACTCTATATATTCATGTGAGAATCCGGCAATGACCGGGGATTTTTCAGTAATATGACTCCCCTCTTTTGTCCTGTTCGGGAAGTTATCAATCGCGATCTTCACTATTTCTCTTGCTATCTCTTTTGCCTTGTGCTCATCAAACTGCACATGCTGCGCGCCGGGGATCTTGACCTTTTCAGAGGTCGTTATGACCTTTGTGTGAAACTTCTTTGCAACTTCAGTAATCGCAGGCATTATGCACTGCACATCAACTACCATCGCATCCACAAGGCCTGTCATAATCCCGAGTTCCTGGTTTGTAAACCCGCCGGCAGTAGGGATGCCGTGTCTCATCATCACTTCATTGGCAGTACAGCACATGCCCCCAAGGTTTATGCCTTTTGCGCCCTTTGATTTGGCATATGCCAGCAGTTCAGGCTCGGATACCACATCAACGATCATCTCGGAAAGAGACGGCTCATGTCCGTGAATAACAACGTTGACCTCATCATTCTTAAATATGCCAAGACTCGCCTCTGCCTTTACAGGAAAAGGAGTTCCGAAGAGTATATCAGTAATATCAGTAGATATCATGCTGCCGCCCCATCCATTTGCAATAGCAGCTTTCAACCCATGGGTCAAAAGAGAATCAGGGTCCGCGTCCATTCCCATAGTCGTCCTGTCCAGCGACTCGGCAATTTCCCTGTCTATGCCCCTCGGGACAATACCCCATTTCTTCCATCTTTCCTGGGTCTTTTGTGGCGCCCTCCTGGTAAAGTTGACAACCCCTCTCTGACGCCCAAAGTCCTCAATCAATGCATTGGCAACATCTTTTGCAACATCATTAACCGGTCTTCCTTCAAACTCTATATTAAGGTGCCCTGCGATCCTGTAAAGTTTTTTTACGTCCTTTATCTGAAAGTCCTTTGCATGGCCCTCAGCAGCCGCAAGCAGGGTAAACGCCATGTCCCTGCCGTGATCGCCATGACAGGCAGTTCCTGCTGCTATCATCCTTACCATGTTCCTTGCAGCAACTACCGCAAGAGTTGCTCCGCAAACACCCCTTGCCTCTTCTTCAGCGTTTTTACCAACAAGCCTGCAAGGTCCCATATGACATACCTTGCAACATGCGCCGGTCTCTCCTATAGGGCATGGCTTTAGTTTTTCCGCCCTGTCAAAACATGTATTTATATTGCGGGGTGCTCCCCACTCCAATATCTTTGCCGCCTGTTTATCAGCAGATCTTGTTGCCTTTTCCATATATCCTCCAATTCGTTTACTTCGTACTTCTTGGTTGTTTCTTATATTATAGAGTCCATGCCCAACGCAGGATGGTCGGCCTGTGTCAGGAATTCGACGAGTTTCTCAGAGTCCTCGCAAATGGTCTCATCCGCTATCTTGTCAAGAAGGTCTGGAATCCCTTCCTCTGCAGCCCTTTTCTGGAAGTCCTCTTTAATCCTGTCCTTTAATGACTTGGGCATCCAGACAACCCTCTTAAGTCCGCCGTCTCCGAAAAGGAACTTTTTGCTCGATATGAAATTGACACCTATGCCCATAAATCCAGGCGTCTGCGCTCCGCCTCCGACTGTACCGGCAAGTGTCGAAAACTTCATGCCTATGGGGGTCATGCCTGTATGGCCGCGCTGGACTATCATAACGCCGTTTGCCTCTGGTATTATTGCGACTATGCATTCGAAACAGCCGCAGGAAGTCATCGGGTTTTCCATTATTGTATAAAGGTTAAGGGTCTCAACAGCACCGCCTGTCGCCTTCCTGAGGTAGTCATCCACCCCGTCAAAGCGACCGTATTTTGAGTCAAGCACTTCGCCCTTTGCAATCGGCTGGTTTCCGCCGGTCGGGTCTATCTCATATGCAGCCTTTCCGTCAAGCCAGTTGTAGGCGCCGCAAAGGCCGAGCCTCTCCGGGGATATGACACAGACATGGCTGGGTGCAAAAGACTGGCAGAGCAGGCATGAATAAAAAGTATCAATTGACTCATCTGTAAGGTTTCCTACCCTATGGTCACGTTCCTTGTATGAGGCCCTTGCATCACCCATGGCCTTATTGACTTCCTGCTCGTCTATGTAGATTGTTGTCTGCACTTTGTCAACTATAGACCTGAACCTGTTTTTAGTCAGCGTGTTCAGGATAATGCCGAGATGTTCAAGCGTAAATCCGTCTTTCTTTGCCCCATTGCTTATTCTTACCCAGTTTATGTCACGCTGTCCCATGTGCCATACGCCCTGGGCCTCATTTATATTATGGTGTATCTTTCTCTCTATGATTGATTCGAAATCCTTCTGCATCTTGCGGCCGGCTACTTCGATAACAATGCCGAGGGGCAGTTTGCCGCCCTTCTCGTACAGTTCCTGCCAGTTGTCGCCTTTAATAATGACCTTATTGTCTTCGACTTCATCGAGCTCGGCCATCTTTACCCATTCAAAAGCAGGTGTCCTCTGGCCTCCGAATTCGATAAACGTATCTTCCTTTCTGATCCTCTCGCCTTCGAAAGCAGGTCCGTATGCCACAGGAATAGGCGGCTTCTCAACAATGATCTTTAAGCCCCTCATCTCGATCGCCCTCTGGACTATCTTTGAGTGGTCGAGCTCTTTGTCGACCTCCTCATACGTACACACGCCTGTAGGATGTACAACCGGGATGTCCGTATCTCCTATCGCCGGGAATCCCATATTAATGGCCCCTGCGCCGGTGGTCCAGATTACGTCGCTCAAAGGACCAAGAACGATTGCGAATGCAAAGACCCTGTCTTTCTGGTATTTAAGGTGCTCTTTAAAATCGCCCGGTTTTTTACCGCCGAATATAAGCGATGCCCTTATAGCCCAGTCAAGGGCATAAAGGGTATGTTCAGTGTCAGGACCAAGAGGGACTATCCAGGAGTCCCATCCAAGTTCAACTCCCTTTCTCAAAAGCTGTTTTGTAACGCTATTGCCATTGACATTGCCTGAAAGGAATGTCAGGATCTTTTTTTCCTGCAGCTCCCTGACGATCTTTACTGCTGTATCATCATCAGGGGCCGCGCCGATAATAGCGGCGAATCCGGGCATCGTGCCGTCAACAAGCTGTATGCCGAGGTTCCTCTGTATGGTGTCGGTTATGAAACCGTTGTAAACATATCCCGTCTCAGGGTCCTTGCAGGGTTCCAGCCCGTTGATATAACGGAGGGCCAGGATTATTTCCTCGGCAAAGAGCGTTGCCATGCCCGAATCAAGGGCCTCGCCAAGATATGGCTTCCAGACATTATCCTCAGGTTCCCCGTGCTGAAGCTCCTTGGCAAACCCGAGCGCAACTTTCATGTCCCCCAGGGTCTTGACCGCGAACGCGGTCATCGCGTATATCATGGGCAGATGAAAGGCGGTATCCGGGAACTCGAACGAAAAGTCCTTTCCTTTTTCCGAAATGGCTTTTTCAAGCATCTGTTCTGCCTGCGACACAAGCGAATTTGCTCCTCTTATGGCCGCAGTGGCTATTAACTTGGACATTGCAAACCTCCTGATAGTGCTTAGTTCTAAATAGAGAAAAAAATCACCACAGCCCAAAGTAGGCGCTTAAAGCGCCTACTTTTTTGACTGTGGTTCAACATCGTTTATTATAAAATCAATTGCCGCGTGTTTTCAAGAAAGCCGGCAAGCCGTTTGCTTCTCTCGGACCCACCGTAATCTTCCATCCAGGAAGCTTTTCCTCTATCGCGCCGCTGAGTATCGCTACATAACCCGGGATAATCAGCTCCTTGTGTTTTATTTCATTTTCTATGCCGCTCTCCTGAATGAACTGGGCGATTTTTGAGGCCGTAAACTTGCCTGCGGCCCATGCGGTCAGCACTGACAGGCCTTCACAGTCCATTACAGCAAGTCTGCTTGCGACCTTACTATTTTCCACCTCTCCGGAAACTATGAAATACGTCAGGGAAAAGTTTGTGGTAATCATCAGCGGAGAATCCGGTGTCGGCTCTCCAACATTATATATCTTCTGCTCAACCTGCATCGGGACCTGAGGGTCTGTATAAATGTTCTGCCTTAAGGTGAAAAGAGCAAGGTTTTTCCATTTTTCAATACTGCTCATCACGACAATAGACGAATATTTTGCGATTGCCAGTGACGCCATAAGCACCTCAAGCATCTTGTCATCCCTCTGGGCAAGGGTTATCACCGGATAGCCCAATGGCTTAAAGTTCTTTTTTATAGCGGCACGTCTGATAAGCGTATTATTTTCGAGTATCTCTTTTGCGCTCCTTGCGCCGGAATCAAGGACTATGTCCTCTACTCCAAGGGCCTTTACTTTTTCTGAGAGGGCAGACAAAGCGTCAAGACCTTTTGCAATAATTCCCAAGGAGGCCTTATATGTCTTTGCGACACCTGCCATGGCGTCTGCATTCGACTCGTCTGCACCATATAGCAGCGCCTTTTTGTCCGCTACATTTTTAAGCGCTGCCTCTGCTGCCTGAGGGTTTTTGGTCGAAAGAATAAGGGCTGTTCCAGGGGCCTTTGAAGCAACCGCCTTAACAACATTCTCAAACCTGCCTGCATCATTAGATGCATTATCAATAAAGATAGCGTCTATCCTGAGTTTTTGGCCGACCCTGTCGATCTCGGATGTCAATACGTCATCAACAATACTGTTTATCTCTTCGTCCTTCATAGAGTCTTTTATCTCTACTGCAAAAACGCATGGATTTACAAATTTCTTTTCATGCCTGAAAAGGACTGTCTCCTCGCCCATCTTTGAGGACTTGTCCCCGGAGCCAATGGTTATCGGTCTTATAGGCGGGGCAGATTCCTCTCCCAGGACCTTTTTCGCCTCCTCGGAAACATCAGGGCACAAATCAAGGGACGCCTGCCTTTGGGCAAGTTTCATTGCAAAGGCAAGACATGTCGGATGTCCGCATTTTTTGCAGTTTGTTTTCGGAAGCAGTTTAAATATTTGAACGCCTGTTAAAGCCATATCATCCTCCCTTACATTAACTCGTCTATGAATTTTTCGACTGCCCTGGCAGCCTCAGGATGTCGCATTATCAAAAGCTCTGCGCCGGAAATCAGTAATGAACCGGCTGTAGTCGTCTCCCATGCGATACCCCTTTCAACAAGGGTCCCCCACTGCGGAAGGTCAGCTTCTGAGGCCTGTGTCTCTTTTATCTTCCATACATACATACCAACATCAGCTAGCATCGGTGGCTGCATGGTAGCATCATTCTGTGTAAGGGCAGCAAGCCTGATCCTTTCCATAACAGAATAGGTATATTCAAGGCCATATCCGAGGGCAGAACACATTGGGTCTGTTATAAGACGCTCCTTGTCAAAACCCATCTGCGTTATGAGAATGTTGAGCTGTTTGGAAAGGTTTATGTCCAGTTCAGACATTGCTATAAGTTTATGGTTGTTTGCCATTGCAGCAGCCACAATAGTCTTGTAATTTGCCTCCTGCGCCTTCCCTATAATGCAGTTCTTGCCTTTTGCGGCCTCTGCAGCCGCTACCAGCACTGCAGCGTCTTTTTCAGCATTATTACTGCCAAGTATTATCAGGGGTACATTAATTGCAGCAAGGACGTCCTTGACTGTCTTTGCAGCATCCTCCGGGGAACGGTTCTCCCTGTCCGGGTGCGTGCCAATAAGCCTTAGGGCTATAGCCCTTGCATTCAGACTGTCCTGACAGTGTTTGGCCCAGGCTACAGGATCATTTGAGACCCCGTCATAAACCTTTTTTACCGTCTCCGGCCAGTCTTCAGGAGCAACGTCCTGGATCTCATATGCCACTACCGGCCTGTTAGGGGCATTCCCCTCAAAAGAATTAAAGGGGAGTACACTTTCCCCGCCGAACACAGCAGTCTTGTCAGTTCCTATCTCAACCTGATAGACCTTGCCTGAATATGTCTCTTTTGGTGCAACGAAAGCCATATCAACCTCCTAATAATTCGTAATCAGTAATCCTTACGGTTTTTATTTACATTTCAAGATAAGAATGGGCATAAAGGGTCCTGCCCATTATCACATCGAGAGTTTTAGTTATCTCCATCATCTTCTTGGCATCATCAAGCTTTTCTCCAGCCAGGACACTATCTATGATTTTCTTCTCATTCAGTGCTTCCGCCATTTCATGGGCATCGGCTATTGCAGATGTCAAGCCGGCATTCATAAGCATAATAAAATAGTATTTATTTAAGATCGGCCTCAGGGCCTTTGGACAGCCGTTAGATATATTACTCAACCCGACAACCGTCTTCATTGGAGGATCATTGATCTCCTGAAACATCTTGATGGCCTTTATGACGTGCAATGCGTGGTCCTGGGATGTCGCGATCTGTAAGACAAGCGGATCGAGATACAGGTCTTCAAGCGGCACCCCATATTCCATCGCCCTTCCCATGATCTCGGCTGCTATCTCGGTTCTTTCTTCGGCATCAGCAGGGAGTCCGCCCTTTCCTACGGTCAGACCGATTACCTGTGAATTATATTTTGCGGCGAGCTCAAGGATAGGGAACCTTTCAGGGTCATTGGATGTGGAATTGATAAACGGCCTTCCCCATTGATTGTTATGGATCTTGAGCCCGGCCTCTATAGCATTAGCATTTGTCGTATCGAGACAGACAGGCAGAGGGACAACCTCCTGAATGGTCGTAACCATCCATTGCATAAGCTCTTCCCCGCCATCTTCCGCAGGCCCTATATTGGCATCAATAACACCCGAGCCTTCTTTCCACTGCCGGGTGGCGATCTCCTGTATCGGGCCCTTGTCTTTTTTCATCATGGCCTCTCTGACCCGTTTGGCTATAATGCTTAACTTTTCACCAATAATCAGCATTTTTATCTCCTTTCCGAATAGAATATAAGCTTTGCTAATTAGACCATTAACAATATTAATTAAAACCTTTAAAAAAGTAAAGCACTTTTTAAGGGACGAACATAAAGTTTTTAAAACTGGTTGAAATGAAAAAGCAAAGTCTTTAAAAATAACACAAATAATTTTATCAAGTAAAGAAAAACTGCTATTTTTTTATTTTATGAAACTATAACATCGCGAGGACAGCCTTCAGCGATCAGGGAAAACAAGCGATAATATGCGGGAAACTTATGGTTAAATACCTATTTATTTGCCAGCCACCTGACGGGGAATATCATGCTGAAGGTCGTGCCCCTTGCCATCTCGCTCTCTACCCTTATCTCACCCATATGCTCTGATACTATCTGCTTGACAAGCGGCAGTCCCATACCGAATCTGTGCTTTTTCGTGCTGTAGAAAGGATCGAATATTTTATCGATATCTTCCTTGGCAATGCCCTGCCCTGTGTCGGAGATTGAGAGCGTTATTTTGTCTTTGTCTCCGCTTGTAGCAACAGTTACACTCCCGGCATTATTTGTTGCTTCAACAGCATTTCTCAATACATGAAGTATTGCAATCCTGAGCAGATTTTTCTGAATATTTATCTTTAAGGGCTGCTCTGAGAGACACATAACCAGAGACGCCCCTTTATAAGCAGCCTCTTTTTCAATTATGGGGACCAGGCTCATCAAAAGTCCGTTGATGTCCTCATAGCTGAACATTGACTGCCTGCTTTTAAGCACAGTCTGGAAATCCCTTACTATGGCCTCCAGCTTTTCAACTTCATTGACGATGTCCCTTAGTTTGTCCCTTAGTTTGTCCGGCACCCCTTCTTCCTCGAGTATCTTCTTGGATGTGAGCCCAATAACAGTTACAGGGTTTCTGACCTTATCGGCTATAGTTAATGCCATGAGGCTCATTGTCCTCTCAGACACAAGCGTCTCTATACCCTGGTTAAACTCTTCCAGTATGTGCCTGTAATCATTCTCCATCTTGACAAACATACTGTAATTGACGGCCTTTTCTACAGAATGGACAAGCTGGTCCTGCTTGAAAGGTTTGATTATGAAATCAAACGCGCCTTTTTTTACAGCATCCACTGCCGTATCAAGGTCGGCATATGCAGTCATGAGAATAACAGGCAGTTCAGGCTCTGTTTTGTGAATATGATCAAGGAGTTCAATCCCCGAGACAACAGGCATCATTACATCTGTCAATACAACATCCACCCTGGTTTCCTTTAACCGCGCCATTGCATCGTTTGCGCTCTGGCAGGGGACAACAAGATAGCCATACTCCCTGAACAGTACAGAAACGTATTCAAGGACAGTAGGGTCATCATCAACAATAAGGACTGTGCCGTTTGATCTCTGGTTCATCTGTCCAGTACCTCCCTGACCCTTCTCAGCAGTTCATCAGGGGAAACAGGTTTTGCAATAAAATTCAGCGCATCTGCAGTTATGCCTTTTTTGTAAACCACCTCAGCCGCATATCCGCTTGCAAACAGTGCCCTGATATCAGGCCTTATCCTCCTGATTTCATCAAAGGCCTCTTTGCCGTTTTTCCTGGGCATAACCACATCAAGGATAAGGAGCTGTATCTTGTCGCGGTTTTCCATAAATTTATTTACAGCATCCACTCCGTCTACCGCCTCAATAACAGTATAGCCGAATTCTTCAAGCACAGCCCTTGCAAGGGTCCGCACCTCGGGCTCATCCTCTGCCAGCAGTATCGTCTCGTTACCTCCTTTCAATGGCACAAGCCTTGCCGGCTCAGCTTCCTGGACTGAAGACCTGATTAATGGCATATATATCTTAAATGTACTGCCCTTGCCGATTTCACTGTAAACATTTATAAAACCGTCGTGTTGTTTTATTATCCCATATACTATTGAAAGTCCGAGCCCTGTACCCCTCCCCAGCTCCTTTGTCGTAAAAAACGGCTCGAATATCCTTTCTTTTGTGTTTTCATCCATCCCCGTTCCGGTATCCGACACCGAGACAAGGGCATATACCCCGGGCACTGCAAAAAAATGCGCCCCTATATATTCACTGCCCAGCTTGACGAGTTCGGTGCTGATTATCAGCGCGCCTCCTTCAGGCATTGCATCCCTCGCATTTGTAACAAGGTTCATCAATACCTGCTCTATCTGGCCCGGGTCCGCCATTACCATCAGTTCAGTCTCAGTAAGGACGGTCCTGAATTCTATGTCCTCGCCGATAAACCTCCACAGGAGTTTCTCTATCCTTTTTACGACTTCATTCAGGTCCAGGGGGACGGGGTTTATTATCTGCTTCCTGCTGAACGCAAGGAGCCCCTGTGTCAGATTGGCTGCCCTTTTTGAGGCTGAAAGCACCTGGTCCACATAGATCCTCAGCGCATCGTCTTCTTTCATTTTCATCTGCAAAAGACTTGCATAACCTATGACAGCAGTCAGTATATTGTTGAAGTCATGGGCTATCCCGCCTGCGAGTTGCCCGATAGCTTCCATTTTCTGGGCCTGCCTAAGCTGGTCTTCCAGGAGCTTGCGTTCGGTAACGTCCCGGGCAGATTCAATAATGCCTGTAAGCTTACCGTCAGGATCCAGCAGAGGGGATGCCATTATCTCCCAATAGCGTATCTCCCCGTCAGGCTTGTAATGTTCATGTATTACTGTTGTGGTCTTTCCCGATTCTTTAATCATCATAATAGGGCAGGGGTGCCCTTCCTCATGGGAACACGGAGTGCTGCGATTATGTGAAACACTGTAGCAGAACAACTGGCCTGAATCTTCCATCTCCCGGGTCAAAAACTCACGCGCAACCCGGTTCATCAAAATGACCCGGTAATCTGTTCCAATGAGCATAATAGGCTCGGCAACGCTGTCAATAACAGATTTAAGGAACTGATGTGCTGCCTCCAGCTCTTTTTCAGCCTTTTTGCGGGCAGCGACATCTGCTTCAAGGACGTGGAGGTAACGCTCCTCACTGTCACGCAAGGCCTCCTCAGTCCGTTCTCTTTCAACGTTACGCTGTTTACTGCGATAAGATATAAAAATTATTGCCGCTAATCCCAAAAGCCAGATCAGGCTGTGAGACAATACAAGAACAACTATTTCCTTACGTCCGATTGACAGGAAAGGGTCCATTGGAATGGATACACCCACGCCGCCCCTTATATCGCCTTCTTTATATCCCTGTTGGGCATGACATTTAAGACACCCCTTCCGGGTTATCATTGGTCGCATCAGCCTGAGATAAGGCATGCCGTTAATTTCTGTAAATTCAAATGCCTCCTTCCCCCCTTTTTCAAAAGAGACAAGCGCCTTTTTTTCCCATTCATCCGGGTTATTTTCAGGCCTTAAAGGCTTGAGGCTGGTAATATGCCCTTTCATTCCATACAAGTCTGAAAATTCATCCATCATCTGCCGCAGCATGTAAGCAGGGTTCATTAATGTAAGGGGCTTGCCTGAAGGCGTCTTTATATCACGCTCTGGAAGATGGCTAAGATAAGGGTTGGAAAATGTTTTTTCATCAACAGGCACATAAACGCCACCATGATCTGTTGCCCATAACCTGAAGGCCTGGTCCTTGTTGAAATTGGAACGGGCGGTATTCTTTGCGAGTTCACGGATTTGCTGGCGGGCATTATAAATATTCCAGGCAAGCGAACATGCTAATATAGCCGTCCAGATAAGAAAAATTAAGGCCGCAAAGCGATATGTATGTAACAGGCTGCTTTCTGATTTATTTTGATTTTTCACTTTTTCACCTGAATCAGGGCCTCAACAAATATAATTGGATCTTTTACTAACAGGAACGACCCCTGGCACCGGAATGCCAGGCTCAAGACATTTGTATTGATTGCAGGACATTAAAAAAAGCCTTTACAGATACTGAATCTTCAGGGAGTTCATACACCGGCTTGCCTTCCAGATCGAACTTAAAGACCATCTCATCCTGTGGCACAAAACCAGCGACCTCCATACCGGATTTTTCAGCCATCTTTTCCAGATCTTCAATTTCGTGTCCTATTACTCTATTTATAACAAGCGCCCTTTTGTCCACATCAAGCTGCAATTCGTCCACAAGTTCATTTATCCTTTTGGCTGTCAAAATACCCTTAACTGTGGGGTCGCTCACGATTATCAGCAGATTGACCTTATGGGTAGTCCGCCTGCTTAAATGCTCCATCCCGGCCTCATTGTCAATAACAACATAAGGGTATTTCTCAGAAAGCAGGTCAGTGTATTTCCTGATAATATTGTTGGCCGCGCAATAACATCCCGGCCCCTCGGGCCTTCCCATTACCATAAGGTCAAAGTCTTTTGATTCAATAATTGATTGCTGGACCTGGTAATCAAATAACTGTTCCATAGACATGCCTCCAGGCCTGTCACCGCCGGCCCTGACCGCCTGAAGAGACTCTTCCCTGAGCTTGCCGATAGTAGCATGCACGGAAATGCCAAGGGCCTCATTAAGACATGAGTTGGAATCTGCATCCACTGCCAGTACAGGCCCCTTCTTCCTGCTCACCAGATATTTTACAGTCATTCCTGCGAGGCTCGTCTTCCCTGTGCCGCCCTTTCCTGCAAAAGCTATTACATAAGCCATTTGTTAACCGTCCTCCCTCAAATTGGAATATTGATAATTATATCATGATGTAAGGCTGTACTGTTTATAATGAAGAGCCTTTCCTCAGGAAGATATGCGGCCAATGACAGCCGGGAGTTTGTCCATCCTGTCAATTTTGAAATCAGCGTCTTTCAGCATCTCCAGCGGCCTGTAGCCGTAAGTAACTGCAACTGTCCTTATGCCTGCTGCCTTGCCTGCCTCTATGTCAAAATTGCTGTCGCCAACTATAACAGCCTCCTCCGGCCTGACGCCAAACTTTGAAAGCACATGGAGCACAGGCACAGGAGAGGGCTTTCTTTCAGGTGTTGTATCGCTGCCGACTACCAGGTCAAGGTATTGGGACAAGTCAAGTTCATCCAGTATCTTTTGGGAGAGCGCCTCTCGCTTGTTTGAGATTACGGCCTTTTTATAGTCGTCCAATTTTTGCAGTGTTTCCTTTACTCCAGGATAAGCAGGCGAATTATCAACAAGGTGGTCGGAATAATGTTTGAGGAACATGTCCACCACAACATCCCTGTCCGCAGTTATGCCGTTCATTTCGATCAGCTTTTCAATAAGCTTGGTTATCCCCTCTCCGACAATACTGATAGTCTCCTTAACCGTTAAAGGTCTGCCGCCATAAGGTCCGATGGCATAATTAATTGCATTGGTTATATCAACACTGGAATCAATCAGTGTCCCGTCAAGGTCAAAAATTATAAGTTTAATCATCTCGGCTTGGCCAGTATCTCAAGCACTCTCAATTCAAGGAACCTCTTGGATGCAGCGGCCCTTATCACAGCAACTGTGTCCGCTCCCCGGCCTGTGCCCGCGACTGCAAGCGCCTCATCTCCTTCCGGAACAAGTCCTGCGTCAGCAGCCATCATAACGATCTCGCAGCATACCTTTGGTCCCTCACCAAATCTCCTCAATGTCTGGGCAACAATAAGCGTTGGAGATATGCCGCTGAATTTGGAAGCAAAGGCAGTTTCTACGCTGTGCGTAATCATTGTGCCTGTATAGACCCTGGCCCCGTTGGATTCTATCTTTCCCCTTGTCTCAGAAGACATTTCATGCGTATTGGCGGCCTTGAAACCTGCCGAGTGTGTTACCACAATAATATTTATTCCGAAATCCTTTAATGTCTCTGAAAACAAAAGCCCTGTGTCGCCTTCTGTAGATGCAACAACGAGGTGTTTGCAGTTACTGTCCCTTATCGCATTTTTCACAACCTGGAGGCATGACTCTGTATTTTCCCGGCCTGGCTTTTCAAAATAAATTACCTTTCTTTCCATAGTGTTCCTCCCTCGTTTAAATGCGGGGACAATCCCCTTGCCAACAGCAGGTGAGCTTAAACAGGTACTGTTCCCTACTGTTGGCCTTTAGGCATACAAGGCAATTATCACACAACGTTTTAAAGAATTCAAGGAGTAACCATGATTTGCTATGGGAAAGAGACTAAAAATGGAAAATAAGAATTGTTTTTGGAAAGGAATTCAATCATAACCGCAGACAGATTCCAGAGTCATGCACAACTCAAATAAAAAGGGCATTTCTTATGGTTTTTGCTCCTGCAGTATTCCGCTAACTGAAAAGTGCTCGGCGTATAAGGGGATACCTCTGGGTTACAAATACAGTTGCTTGCCTTGCATATTGCAAGAGACAGCTTTACAAGATATGGACATGTCATTTTCTGCCCCCTAAGACTTCCGATGACCTGTTGCACTGCGTCCCTCTGCGCTACTAATCCAGCACCTCTATAACCGCGTTCAAAAGCTCAATTGGCAAAAATGGTTTCGGGATCAGGCCGGCCCCTTTTTCACAGACCTCATTATAATTATCATCTGTAAAAAGGACCTTTACCCCGGGATTTATCTTCTTTATTTCCTCATAGGCATCCCTGCCGTTCTTTTTTCGCATTGTCCCGTCCATGATGAGAATATTTATCTTGTCTTTGTTAACGATAAACCGGTCAATTGCATTTTCAGCATTATTTGCCTCAATCACTTCATATCCCCCGTCAGCCAGTACATCTGCCATAAATCCCCTGACGTTTGTGTTTCTTTCCAATACAAGCACTGTCCCGGCCTTTTCTGAGTGGACATCAGACATTATGGGCACTGTTTTTTCAACCCTTGCGCTATTGACAGGCAGATAGATTTTGAATGTGGTCCCTTCCCCGATTTTGCTCTTTACATCAATATATCCGCCGTATTGTTTAACTATCCCATATGCAATGGCAAGCCCAAGACCTGTGCCTTTTCCTGCCTCTTTTGTAGTAAAAAATGGCTCAAATATTCTCTTAACTGTATTCCCGTCCATGCCGAAGCCGTTGTCAGAGACTGAAATTAAAATATACCTGCCGGGTTTTCCATAACCATGGTCTTCTGAAAATTTTTCGTCCAGTCCAACCGCCTCTGTTTTTATCGCCAAGGTCCCTCCGTCAGGCATTGCATCCCTTGCGTTTATGGCAAGGTTCATCAATATCTGCTCTATTTGACAGCTGTCCGCCATTACCATCAGGGCATCTTTTGCAAGTATTGTGTCGAGTTTAATCTTCTTGCTGATAAGTATCTTCAGAAGTTTTTCTAACTGCCTTACAACGTCATTGATGTTTAACAGTTGAGGGGCTATTGTCTTTTTCCTGCTGAAGGAAAGAAGGTCCTTTGTTAGATTAGCTGCTTTTTCCGCGGCATCTCTTATCTGCATAATATTAAACGCAGTGGTTTCATCACACTGCTCTAAATCAATCTGCAGCAGTTCACTGTAGCCAAGGATTGCTGTCAGATAATTATTGAAATCATGGACGGCACCCCCGGTCAAGGTGCTGACTGTCTGCAGCTTCTGGGAATGAAGGAGTTGTGTTTCAAGCTGTACCTTCTCTTCCACGGCCCTTTTGCGTTCTGTAATGTCCCTTACAATATGGATGAGACCAAGCAGTCTGTTATTATTGTCGAGCCTCGGCATGGTCCTTATCTCAAGGAACCTGTTTAAATTCGGCTCGAACATTTCATAGGTAGCGGGCTCATGGGTCGTAAGACACTTGCAACTGGGACACCTCTCAGGGGGAAAGTCAGTCCCGTGGTAATACTTATAGCATTTCTTTTCCCCCGACCCGTTTGAAGACAGACCCAATGACTTCTTTGCGGCCTTGTTGGCATATATAATATTGAAATCCATGTCATGGATCGTGATCATGTCAGTAATCGCATTAAAGGTGTCTTCCCAGTCCTGCCTGTATTGCAGCGATTCCTTTATCTGAGATGATTGCATAACGTTAACGTCCCCTGATAATGCCGTTCAAATCTCCTGAACTCTTGAACCTCGGGGCTTCTTCTTTTCTGACTTGGCCGTAAAAGTCGCACTGAACGCAATTGGTCAGTTTCTCAGCATATGTCCCCTGGACCTTGCCGCCGCATAACGTGCCTGCGACTATCCAGCAGGCCCTGCCTGCATTTTTACCACCATGTATACCGTTAAGCCTTGCCTCTGAATATGCCGGGCATGTTCCAAAAACTTTTTCGTGTGGGCCTCCTACCTGCCTGCCGCAGTTCTTGACTTCCCAACAGTTCTTTTTCATACCACCCCCTCTTCCGCTTTTGGTTCAAACGCCTTTAAAGGGCATTTTTCAGAGGACATATCTGCCAAAACCTCATGACCAAAGCAGTTGCCCTTGCTTACGCCAACAGTAGGAGCCTTAAGCTCACCTGCTTCTGGTACGCCGTCAATTAAATTGTAATATTCGCACTCTTTGCATACCGCCATTTTATTCCTCCTGTCTTTTTGTTAACCGGACCTTGTGATGGGTTGTTTTTTACCGGCATCAACACTTCGACATCGGTCAGCTGCATCTGCAGGGCTATGATACTTTTATATTTCTGTCTTTCCCTGGATTTTTTATTGCTCATATTTTTAAAGTTATTTGACATGGCCGCTATATTTGCCGACGAATCAATTTTAAAACTCTAATATAAAAGGAAACAATAGAAATGTTATTCATGAAAACAACGGGTTTTGTGAATAACACTTCACTTTATATTGTCTCAACTCAGACTGCCGGCAGCTTTATTGTGACTAAAGTCCCTCTCTCAACACTGCTTGATATATCTATAGTTCCGTTATGCTGATTGATAATCCCGTAGCATATGGAAAGCCCGAGTCCTGTGCCTTTGCCTACCTCTTTGGTCGTAAAAAACGGATCAAATACCTTTGACATGCGTTCTTCGGGGATCCCGCATCCTGTGTCTGAAATCTCTGTTACCACCTGTCCATCGAGGGATAGAGTGGAAATTGCAATACTCCCCCCATTCGGCATTGCCTCAACAGAATTCCCAAGGATATTTATAAAGGCCTGTTCGAGTTTTACATGGTCGCCTATTACCTCGGGCATTTCGGACAAGTTCTGGACGATTTGAATGTTGTCGAATTTGTGTTTCATAAGCATGAGGACGCCGGTTATTATATTGTTAATATTCAAAGGCATGAATTTAGGCTCCCTCTGCCTGGAGAACTCCAGAAGTTCTTTTGCAATTATAGATGCCCTGTCAACATTCCTTTCAACGGCGTCAAGTTTTTGCAGCATCTCCCCGTCCATGACTATATCACTCATCTTGTTTTTCAGTATCTCAATATTAAGAGATGCGTTTGTCAGTGGGTTGTTTATCTCATGGGCTATGCCGGCTGCAAGCCTCCCGACAGAGGCCAGTCTTTCAGAGTGGAGTGCTATTTTACAGGCTTTTTCGAGTTCAGCCATTTTATTTTCGAGTTCTTTGTTCGTGTTCAGGAGTTCCTGCTCAAGGAGCACCCTTTTAGTTACGTCCTTTGCGATTTCAATAACCCTTTCAACAGCCCCCTCATAACGAATAGGCGCAGCGGATATTTCCATATATCTATTGCTCTCCTGCTTGCCTGTGTGCATGTGAAAGGCCTGTACTGCCGCACCACTTCTAAATACCGCGCTTACGGGGCAGTCATTGTCAGGATAGCCGCAAGGAACAGTCCTTCCATGGGATATCGCATAACATTTATTGCCGAGCACCTCTTCCCGGGTACGCCCGCTGCCTTTTATAAACGCCCTGTTTGCATCAACAATCCTGAAATCCCTGTCAATTATCGTCACGCTCTCTTCCAAATCGTTGAATATGGCCTGCAGGTAGTCTCTCTGGGCGTCAAGCTTCTTTTCGAGTTTTATTTTATCTTCCATCAGCCTATAGCGCTTGACGACATTAGTCACGATCCACGGAAGTTTTTCAATATACCCAACCGATTTGGTTATGTAGTCGAATGCGCCTTGTTTGATGGCCTCTACAGCAATTTCCTCGTTCCCCCTTCCGGTCACTATTATAACGGGGCCGCTGCATTTGCCGAGGATACGCTTCAGAACCTCAAGTCCGTCAATATCAGGCAGGGAATAATCAAGTATTATTGCATCATAACCGCGGGAGGTTACCTTAAAAATACCATCAATGCCTTTTGTCGCTACATCTATGCTGACACCTGAATGTTTTGAGAATTCCCTGAGTATTAGACCGAGGATGTCCGGCTCATCATCTATCAGGAGCAGGTTCATTTTCTGTATTTTCTCAAAGGCAGGGCGCTTATTTTCCCCCAGTACAGCATCGCGGTGTCCAGCTTCTCTTTCAAAAAGTATGGTTCAATGGGTTTTGCCACATAACTGTTACAGCCCAGGGCATAACCTACTGCCACATCTTCCTCGTCATACGTTGTGCCGATGAGGATGATCGGGATGTCTTTGTACTCATCGTCCATTTTTATTTCTTTCAAAATGCTTATACTGCCTGCATTGGGAAGCCCCTGGTCAAGAAGGATTATATCAGGACGCGGCATATTGGAATATTCCCCCTCGGCCCTGACAAAGGCCAGGGCATCCTGCTTGCTGCCGACCCTGTAAATTGAGATCTTTTTCTTTTTCCACTTTTTGATGGTTTCCTTTATGATCTTCTCCGTCCCGTCATGGTGGTCTATCAGCAATAAAACCATCCCGCCGTTTGATATCTTTTTGTGCGCTATCTTTATCTGCTGGGGGATCGAAATGTAAAATACGGCGCCTTTGTTTCCTGAACTCTCCGCCCATATCCTGCCTGTATGGAGCACGGCAATCTTTCTCGCGATTGAAAGGCCTATTCCCGTTCCCTGTATATCACTGGTGTCACCAGTATTTGCCCTGATAAAAACATTAAATATCCTGTCCAGGTATTCCTGGGGGATCCCTATACCATTGTCTTTTACATAAAACAGCCATTCATTTTTCAGGCCGGCCTTAAGGCCCACTTCGACCTTTGGATGCTTGTTGTCCCTGCCTTTATACTTAACGGCGTTTTCGATGAGATTATAAAAAAGCCTTTTTATATTTTCTTTCTGGCATAAAATGGCAGGCAAGTCCTTATCTATTAGAAACTCTACGCCCTCGGCATCTTTATTGAACCTCAGGTCATTTACTATCCCGCTTACAATCTCGTGTATATTGCTGACGTAGAACTCCTCTGCTATCCTGCCGACCTTGTAATAATCGAGGAGATCGTTTATAAGCACATCGAGGGTCTGGGTGTTTTTTATTATCCTGTCGAGATAGAACTGTGTGTCGGCATCGAGTTGGCCGTATTTTTCCTCATAAATGGCGTTAGTAAACCCATAGATCGAGACCACAGGAGATTTGAGGTCATGGGTCATCGAAAAAATGAAGTCCTCCATTTCCTCTGTTTTCCTGAAGAGGTCGCTGTAGAGATACTCAAGTTCCTCTTTTGCCCTGATAACCTCTTCCCCGAGTATTTTCCTTTCAGTCACATCGCGCATTACCTCAACTACGTGTATCACTTCACCGGCGAGGTTTCTGATCGGTGTAGCTATGATCTCTATGATGCTCCTGTTGCCCTGGCGGTCAAAATGTGTGTGGATTACCTTTGACGGTTTCCCCGTGTCAAAAACGATCTTGATGGGACAGGGATGTGAGTTCGTATTGCATGGGACTGGTGAATTGTGAGATACCACGTAACAGAAATTGCCTATCATCTCCTTTACCGTGTATTTGGCAAAACGCCTTGCCGCTTCGTTGGCATTTACAATGGTATAATCCTTATTGATGATGAGTATCCCGTCGTCTATGTTCGAAATGACAGCGCTGAAGAACTCCATTTCCCTGTTGAGTTTCTCGTTCTTGTTCATGATATCTTCAATAAGAAGGTGTTTGTTTATGGCAATGGCGGCCTGGCTGGCTATCTCTTCTGCATAAGGCATGAAAGAACCATTAAGGGCGTTCTTTTTTTTCGATTCAATATTAAGGGTCCCTATGATATCGCCTTTTCTGACCAGGGGAAGCAGCATGTCGCTGTATATGCCCTTTTTCATAAGGAGGGCGTCTATAGGGAACAGGGTATCTTCTTTCAGGAAGTCCTGTCTCAATACCGCCTTTTGGGTCTTGATCACCTTGCCCAGGGCAGTGTCTCCGTAGGCTATACGGCCTGCCTTGTCAAGCTTGACGATCTCGCCGGAAGAGACAATAGCTACAGGGAAATAGAACTCTTCCCTTTCTTTGTCGTAAAGCGCGATAGATATTCTGTCTGCGGGCATGATCCTTTTGATGTTGGCGGCAATGACCTTGAAGGTTTCTTTCAGGTTGTCTGACGCCGCTATCTTATAATTTATCTCCTTGAGCGCGGTGAGCATTTTATAATCGTTCGGCTTTTTCATATTTATTTTATCTTCGGCGTTTCGCTTACTCCTCCCCAGTATTTAAAAAATACTCCCAGTTTTTCAGTAAATTCCTTTGCGTTTATAGGTTTTTTTATGAAACTGTTACAGCCGAGCTTATAGCATTTCGATATGTCCCGCTCACTGTCCGAGGTCGTCAATATGACAATCGGTATCATTTTCATTTTTTTATCGGATTTGATTTCTTCGAGGAGTTCAAGCCCACTTTTCCCAGGCAGTTTCAAGTCAAGGATTATAATGTTCGGGGATGGAGCGTCCTTAAACGGAATAAGTTTTTTTAAGAATTTTAAGGCCAGATAGCCGTCTTTTGCCACATGAAGGACGTATCTGTCTTTAAAGGCCATTGCCATCGCTTTTTGCGAAAAAAAGATGTGATCCTCGTTATCTTCTACAAGAAGGACTATTATTTCCTTTGTCTTGTTTTCTTTTATATTCAACGGTCCCCTCATGCTGAAAAATAATTGAATTGATATGGAATTTTAATGTTAGCGGGCAGGTAATACAATAGAAATACTATTCACATTAAATAACTGTTTTGTGAATTAATGTTCTCAGCAGAAGTATTAGTCCTTTGAAAGGTGGGTCTCTATAATTTTAAGCAGTTCAATAATTTTTTCCCCTTCCTTGCTGATGTAATATGCCTTTTCCTTGTCCTGTTCTATGATCCCGGCCTCTTTAAGCATTTTCAGATGGAAGACGACTTTTGTGTGGTCTTCAATGTCCAGCTCTCTCGTTATCTCCATCAGCCGCATCACCTTTTTTGAATGCAGTGCCTGAAGGATGTTCCTCCTTATGGAATTTGACAGGGAGTTCAGGGTATATTCAAGGTCCAGTTTTTTCAGGCTGTTCTCAAACTTTGCCTCTTCCAGTACCCGCCGTACAGTAGTAATAAGCTCATCTATCTTGAAGGGTTTGGATATATAATCGCTTGCGCCTTTTTTTATGGCATTCACGGCGTTCTCTATTGTTGCAAAGGCTGTAATCATGATTATTTTTGTCTTCGGTTTGATTTTCCTTATTTCATTAAGGACATCCATGCCGCTCATTCCCGGCATCATTAAATCGAGAAGCACTACATCAAAGTCCCCGGCAGTGATTTTTTCCAGGGCCCCACGCCCTGATGAGGCCATATCAGTATAATACTCCGCCCCCTTCAGTATTTCAGAGAGGTTTTCCCTTAATTCAGCATCATCATCAACTATAAGGACCTTTTTCATAAAATTCCCCCTTAACTATTCAAGCTCTCATTTACCGGAAGTTTAATACATACCTCTGTCCCCTTCCCCAAAGCGCTCGATATCTCCATGCTTCCTTTATGCTGGTTGATTATACCATAGCATATAGCAAGGCCAAGGCCTGTGCCGACACCAATCTCCTTTGTCGTGAAGAACGGATCAAACACCTTTGATATGAGTTCCTCGGGAATGCCTGTCCCTGTATCTGAGATTTTGACCTCAATCTGGTTGTTTCTATATGAAGTGGATATGAAGATATCCCCCCCCTGCGGCATTGCCTCAAAAGAGTTGTTGAGAACATTTATAAGTACCTGCCCCAGTTTTACAGGGTCCCCGATAATATCAGGGACCGTCACCAGGTCTTGATGCATTTTGACATTATTAAGTCTGTATTTTATATGCGTCAGAACGTCTGTTATTATATTGATTATATTAAGCGACTTGAACTCCAATTCTCTCTGACGGGAAAATACCAGCAGTTCTTTTGCAATCATGGACGCCCTGTCCATATTCCTTTGGACTGATTCAAGCTTATTTAAAATCTCCCTGTCCAGTATGCTGTCTTCCAGCCTCTTTTTCAGGACCTGCAGGCTCAGCGATGCGTTTGTCAGAGGATTGTTTATCTCATGGGCTATGCCGGCAGCGAGGATGGCTATGGACTCGAGTTTCTTTGCATTAAGCAGTTCCTTTTCTATCTTATGCGTTTCTGTAATATCGCGGAACACAAGTACTGTGCCTATTATCCTGCCCTCCCTGTCCCTGATCGGCGCGGCGCTGTCGGCGATGATCCGCTCGGTCCCATCCCTCGAAATAAGTACGGCATTATTGGCAAGGTCTATTATCAACCCTGTAGAGAGCACCTTTTCAACAGGGTTTTCACATCTGATGCGGGTCTTCTCATTTATAATATTAAAGACTTCCGGCAAAGGCTTGCCGATGGCCTCCTTCTGCAACCAGCCTGTCAGGTCCTCGGCAACCTTGTTGATTACCAATATTGCACCTTTAGTATTTGTGGAGATAACGGCATCGCCAATCGAACTAAGGGTGACTGAGAGGCGCTCCTTTTCATCCGCAAGCGCTCCCTCGGCAAGAGTGCGTTCGGCCACCTGCTGCTTTAACGAATCAATTGTCCTTACAAGCTGTGCAGCCATTGAATTAAAGGCATTAGCCAATGTGCCGAGTTCATCATCAGTGGTTGTATCGGCCCGGCAGGACAGGTCTCCACTGCTGATCGCCAGGGCAGTGTCGGCCAGGGCTTCAATCGGCTGAATAATCTTGCGTCTCACCAGCAAGCCAAGTTTTATGGCACCGGCAAAAGCGCCTATAAAAAGTATCCCTATTATCAGCATTATGCGGATAGTCAGGCGCAATGCCTCCGACACAGGTTTTTCCGTTACTATATAAAACGTCTGGCTGCCCAGGGTGATTTTACTGGTTGCAATCACGGCCCTTGTACCGAGAAGTCCGGTGTAGAAGCCCGCCTCTTCAGGGACCTTAAAATATGTGCCCCTCAATATCAGCGAATGGTCCTTATGGGCTATGACCAGCCCTTCCTGGTTTACTATATAGGCGTTGCCTTCCTTGCCGATATGGATATCTGCTATCAGTTCCCATATATCTTTCAATCTGATTTCAGCGAAAAGGACGCCGTTTTTCAGTCCGGTTTGAACGTCTGTCAGAGGCATCCCCATAGTAATAAATGGTTCTCCAGTCCCTTTATTAAACGATACCGGGCTATAGTAGACCTCTCCGGTTTTCATAGGTACCCTGAACTCATCCGACCTGGACCTGTCTTTAAGGTCATGGAGTGTATAAACCTTGTCACGAGACCTGCGCGCGCGCTCCATGCCCCTGCTGTCGAGCAAGGCAAGTTCATTGAATACATCCTTGTGCCAGTCGTTTTTATAAGAGCGTATCCTGCAGAGGATATCACACTGTTGTTCATAATCAAGGCTTGCAATATTATTGACCTTTGAAATTAATCTCAATTCATCTTCAAGCGTGTCGAAATAATTCGTTATCTGGACCAATACCCGTTTTGAAACCTCCTGCTGCAGCTCTTCTGCCTGTTCCTTCTGCGTCACATAGCTTTGATAGGTTATGACCATACCCAACAGCAGCAGAGGGCCTATGGCCAGACCTATAAAGGCCGCCTTTAAGCGTGTCCTGATACTATATTTAGCTTTAATATTCAGCATAGAGGACTCAACGGACTATACTGTCAGCCTGTTGCAAAAGAGTATCCGGCACCTTAATGCCGATTGCGCGCGCAGTCTTCAAATTTATGGTCAAATAGAAATCAGACGTTTCAACAGGAAGGTCGGACGGTGGGGCACCGTCCAGAATCTTATGCGCAAGCCGGCTTGCCTGCTCCCCTGTCCGGAAAGCGTTCTGACCATATGACATCAAGACACCCACCCTGCTCTGGGATGTGCCGGTTGACAGGGGAAGTTTACATTTAATTGCAGCCTCTGTAAAAATTTCAATTCTTGAAACGGCAAACGGCGAGTTCAGCAGCCAGATTGAATCAATATCTTTTGGAATATCAGCCATAATGGCCTTGAGATCGTTTAACGTCTGAAACTCCGCAACAACAAGCTCAATGCCGAATTTGGAGGCGGCATTTCTTAATTCTGAAAAGCTTTGCTCCTGCACCCTGTTTTCTTCTTCACATTTGCACGGGACAAGAATGCGCTTTGATTTTGGGAAGAAGGCCTTGTGCCATTCAAGGGCCTTTGCAATATTCCCGCCCACTTGAATACCTGTGAGGTTGCCACCGGGACGCACCAAGCTGTTTACAAGGCCAGATTCAACGGGGGAAAAAACAGGTGCAAAGACAACAGGTATTTTGCTGCCTCTAACTGCAAGCCTTGCCCGCTGCGTTGCATGGGTCGTAATTGTTAAGAGAAGGTCTGCTTTCTGCGTTAACAGGTCTTTTAAGGCAGCATCAATCTGATCCGTGCTGTCCTGAGGATTTTTATGCACATACCGTACATTTTCCCCTTCAACAAATCCCGATTTAGCCAAGCCTGATTTAAAGCCGTCAACTACTGATTTAAGCCCGGGATTGACATTAACTATGCCTATTACAAAGATCTTTGTCTTATTACAGCCTGTGCATGAAAAGATAAATACAGTTGACAATAATACGATAAAACACAACAGGCAGGGCTGCCAGTGCTCCTTAGCAGGTACCTTAGGCACCAAAAGCAGGGGCTTAAGCACAAAAACCTCTTCTGTAGCCGCAAGGTAAAACCAGGATATTTTTATTGTCAGACACTTATCTCCCCCTGCACATTATTTCAAAAAACGCACATGGAAAGCAAGGGCACAGTCATTTGATATTTCAGGAATTACTATAAAAGCAGAGATCGGATGTTGACGAGGACATTCCTCAGCCTATGCGCTGACTTCTATGCCCTTGAATCCGGCAAACTCGATTTGATCTTCAGCCACCCACCAGATGCCGTCTTTCCCCCAATTTACAAGGTAACGGTATTCAGACTTGCTGTTTTTGTCATTGCAGCTTATTATCTTTCCAGCGACCTCACCTTTTGAGCCATACAGCTCCACCCTGTCATCTACATTGAACTTATGTGAAACAGCGGCCTTTTTCCCTTTATTCTCACCTGCAGGCACAGGATTATTCACCGGCTCAGGAGCATCAAATATTTTCTTGCCGAATTCCTTGAGGGAAAAAGCGCTCTCAGATTTTACAGGCGCCTTTGCGATCACATGCAGCCTGTTCTGGTTATGGCACCTGAGAGGCGTTACAGTTCCGGATTGAGTGCTGCTATCAGCGCTATTGTCATTTATTGGTTCCAGGCCTTTTTCGAGCTCCATTTTTAAAATTTCAGACATGGGAATTTTATGGCGATAATAGGAATTGAACTTCAGGGCTATCAGGTATACGATAAAATCAAGGCCTGCGATTAAAGCCAGGATAGCTGATATTCTTATCAATTGGATTATGTCCATAAACACCTCCGGTTCCTGCTGTTTTTATAGCCTCCCCCGCAGACTTCTGACTATCCCTGTTGTTTAGTTATCGTCTGCTTATGTTATAAAGTTTAGGAATAACACTGATTTCTATTTCCTCGCCAGTCCTGTCTTTCTGGCGGCCTCGGCAACTTCATGGGCAACAGAGGAGATTACCTTCCTGTTAAAAATACTCGGTATTATGTAGTCATCATGCAGCTCATCGTCTTTGATCATATATGCAATCGCCCTTGCAGCAGCAAACTTTATCTCTTCATTAACGCCCCTTGCCCTTACATCAAGCAGGCCCCTGAAAATCCCTGGAAAGCTCAGCATATTGTTTATCTGGTTTGGATAGTCAGACCTGCCTGTAGCGAGTATCCTGGCGAGCGGGAGGGCCTCTTCCGGGGCTATCTCCGGTTCCGGGTTTGCGAGGGCAAAGACAACAGGGTCCTTTGACATTTTTTTTATATCATCAGGGGTTATGACATTAGGCGCAGACAGCCCTATGAAGACATTTGCACCCTTCATAGCATCCGAAATGCAGCCTTTGATTCTCAAGGGATTGGTTATTTCGGCAAGTTCTTTTTTATTAAGGCACCTATCACTCCCCCTGCCCATGCAAATAGGGCCTTTCCTGTCGCACACCACGATATTTTTTATCCCATAGGCCAATAGCATTTTGGCGTTGGCTGTTCCTGCTGCTCCTGCGCCCGAAATAACTACCCTGAATTTCCTGATGTCCCTTTTCAACAACCGCGAGACGTTTATAAGAGCGGCAAGCACAACAACCGCTGTACCGTGCTGGTCATCATGGATAACCGGAATATCCAGGGCCTGCCTCAGCCTCATCTCTATCTCAAAACATCTCGGGGCAGAGATATCTTCAAGGTTTATCCCTCCAAAGGCAGGGGAAATATTCTTTACAGTTCTGACAATCTCCTCAGGGTCTTTTGTATTAAGCGCTATGGGGAAGGCGTCTATACCTGCGAATTCCTTAAATATCATGGCCTTGCCTTCCATAACAGGCATGGCTGCCTCAGGTCCTATGTCACCCAGTCCGAGCACTGCAGTACCGTCAGTCACTATAGCGACTGAGTTCCCCTTTATCGTGTAACGGTAAGCATGTTCCCTGTTCTCATAAATGTCCCGGCAGATCCTTGCTACCCCCGGGGTATAGACCTTTGACAGGTCGTCCCTGTCCTTCACCGGCATTTTATTGTGTATCTCAATTTTGCCGCCTTCATGCACAGAGAAGGTGCGGTCCATCACTTTTATGACCCTCACCCCCTGAATTTTCCTTACAGCCTTTATAATCTCCTTTTCATGTGCTTCATCCCGCGCATTAACAGTTATGTCCCTGACTATCTTCCCTTTTTCCACATGCGCGATATCAATGGAACCGAGGTCTCCGCCTGTGCTGCTTATAGCAGCAGCTATTACCGCGAACATGCCTAAACGGTTTTCTATCTCAACCCTTATAGTTATGCTGTAGCTCGGACTCGGGACCCCTGTCATAATTAAGCCTCCAATAGTATAGTTGCTATAATTGAATAGTAGCTTTTCACCTGCATATTTTCAAGTGAATTGGTAAAAATCTGGCAACTATTTGTATAATTTTGACATATGAAAGACATTCAAAACATATCTAAAATAGAAATCTCAATGGATACGGAAGACCTTATCTGCTACAGCTTTGACGCGTCAAATGCAGAGGCGACCCTTCCTCACGCGGTCGCATGGCCAAGAAACACAGGCGAGATCGTCAGGCTCGTCAGATATGCCCAGGATAACAATCTCTCCTTGGTCCCTAGGGGCGCCGGCACAGGCATGGCAGGTGCTTCAGTGCCCGCCGGGAATAAAAGCATTGTCATAAGCTTTGAGAAGATGCGCAAGATCCTCGATATAGATACAAGGAACATGACTGTTGTTGTAGAGCCTGGAGTTGTTAACGCCAGACTCCAAAGAGAACTTGAGACACTTGGATTTTTTTATCCGCCGGACCCTTCAAGCCTGAACACCTGCACCATAGGAGGAAATGTAGCGACTAATGCCGGAGGTCCGAGGGCCATAAAATACGGGGTCACAAGAGATTATGTGATGGGTATCGAGGCGGTGCTGCCTGACAGCAATGTAATAACTGTCGGAGGCAAAACGCATAAAAGGGTTGTTGGTTACGACCTCAGGAATGTCCTTGTAGGTTCTGAAGGCACTCTGGCACTTTCAGCAAGGATAAGACTGAAGATGCTGCCTCTCCCTGAGGATGTAATAACCCTCCTGGCGCTTTTCAACAATCTTGAGGCCTCGGGAATGATGGTCTCCAAAGTCCTTTCTTCCAAGATAATACCGAGGACCTTGGAATTCATTGACAGATCCTCTATAGAGGCAATAGAAAACTTCAAGCCTACCGGCCTGCCCATTGATGTTGAATCCATGCTGCTCATAGAGCTTGACGGACACCCCGCAACCATTAAAAAGGAGGCTGAAAAGGTGGTAGACATCTGCCATACCCTCGGAGGGGACGCGATAGTAGCTGAAGATGATATGGCAAGAGAAAGGCTATGGGAGGCCAGGAGGTCCATCTCCCCTGCGCTTTATCACGTCAAACCAACAAAGATAAATGAAGACATAGTAGTGCCAAGGGACAAGATCCCGGCAATCCTCATGGAACTGAGAAAACTCTCAGAAGAAAGCGGCATAAAGATCATAAGCTTCGGCCATGCCGGCGACGGCAACATTCATGTAAACGCCATGGTTGATATAAAAAACACCGAGGAATATACAAAGGGCGTAGAGATCATAAAGAAAATATTCGAGATCACCCTCAAACTCGGGGGCTCCATCTCAGGAGAGCACGGCATCGGAACTGTAAAGGCCCCTTATCTGAGGATGGAGATAAAGGAAAAAGAACTCGGATTGATGCAGGGCATCAAGGCCGTGTTTGATCCAAAAGGGATAATGAATCCAGGGAAGATATTCGGTTAAGCCCTGAAGTGTTACCCGCTTTTCGCGAAAAGAAGACCCAGGATTTCGTTCCGTACCGTCTCATCCGGTATTTCCTTAGCGTAATCGAATGCGTCCTTGAAAATGCCTGAAAGCTCACTTTCTTCAATCGAGGGGTCTCTCAAGGTGAGGTCAGCGCCGCCCTTAATCAGGAGCTTGACCATGTCTGCTTCCTTCCTGATCTGCTCTCCGTCTGATTTTTCTCTGATAAGGCTGCACAGGATTTTAAGTCTTGAAAGCAGGAGGGGCGTACCGCTGTGGTCTCCTGCGTTGCAGTCTGCGCCGAGTGCGATCAACCGTCTTGTAATATTTGCGTCCCCATGTGCCGCCGCAACTTGCAGCATTGTCATCCCAGAGATAGCCGTGGCCCCCGTCATCACAGCATCAACATCGCCCGTCTCCCGTATCCTGCCGATCAATTTCTTATAAAGCGGCATCTTGAAAGAATTTTCAATGGAATATAGAAATGAAAACAGAGCATCGTTTGAATTGTTTGTCATGCTATTTATTATAGTGTCTGAAGCTTAAAACTTTTTGGTTACCGAAAAACAATCAATAAATATATCTGAGGCAGGACCAGAAGATCAGAAATAAAGAAGGCCCCCCTTGCAGAGGGCCTTCTTTTCGTTATAATTAGTAGCCGGCTGCGCTTTTCTTCGGAGCAGCTTCCTTCTTTGCAGGTGCAGCTTCTTTCTTTGCAGCAGGGGCTTCCGCCTTTTTCTCCGGCTCAGGAGCGGGAGCTGGCGCTGGTTCAGGAGCTGGAGCAGGAACAGGTACCGGTGTCGCGACTGGAGCAGGGGCTTCTTCCTTCTTCTGGCATCCCATAACCATCATCGAAAGTGCAATCATAAGACTCAACAACAAAACAGCAAACTTTTTCATACTCGATCCTCCTTTCCTACAAAAATTACTTCCCCTTTGACAATACAGAAAAGCACGCAAAAACGCAATAAAAACTTAGCGGAAAGCGCCCAACTGTTTTTTTACATAATATATGTGTCATTCTAAAATATTAATTATAGAGGTGACGACTTGGCTGATCTTTTTACCGTTGCAAGGCGATTCAAACCGCAGGGCAGTATTACAGACATTCAGGAATTCGGCAATGGCAATATTAACAACACCTTCCTCGTAACTATTGATAACAAAGAAGAAAAGCACTTTATCCTGCAACGCATCAACACAAAGGTCTTTCGCCGGCCTGAACTCGTCATGGGTAATATTCGCATTGCGACAGAGCATGCCCTCCGGCGCTGGGAGTCTGTCAGTGAGGGTCGCCGATGGGAAGTCCCGCGTGTGCTTTTGACAGAAGACGGGCAAGACCACTGGCGCGGTCCTGACGGATCATTCTGGCGTGCCCTCAGTTTTATCGAAGGCGCGCAGTCTTTTGACACCATCAAAAACAACGACTATGCAAGAGAAGCAGGCCATGCACTGGGCATGTTCCACGCTCTTTTAAGCACCCTGCCTCCGGACATCCTGGCTGATACGCTCAAGGGTTTTCACATTACACCCGGGTACATGCGCCACTACGATGAAGTATTGGCCAAGCACAAAGCGGACAGCTCTCCTGAAGTGAATTATTGTATGCGGTTCATAAGTGAACGAAGGGACTGGGCGCATGTCCTTGAGAATGCAAAGGCCGAAGGCAAACTGCTTCTCCGCCCGATCCACGGCGATCCCAAGGTCAACAATATCCTTATGGACACCATAACGGGGAAGGCCGTCGGCATTGTTGATCTGGACACCGTAAAACCGGGACTGGTCCATTATGACATAGGCGACTGCCTGCGTTCAGGTTGCAATCCCATCGGAGAAGAGACAGAACAGTGGGAAACCGTCCGGTTCGATACTGATCTCTGCCGCTCAATCCTGCATGGTTATCTCTCAATAGCAAAGGATTTCCTCACTCCAAATGACTTTTATTATCTCTATGATTCGGCCCGTCTCATAGCCTTTGAGCTTGGATTGAGATTTTTTACAGACTATATGGAAGGCGACATTTACTTCAAGGTCAAGCGCCCCGGCCACAATCTTCTGAGGGCACTCGTGCAGTTCAAGCTCACAGAAAGCATCGAATCACAGGAAGCAGCCGTTCGCAGCATAATCAAGGAGAAGAGATGACAGGTCAAGGCCTTTCCCTGAAGCCTTTTCCAACATCCGGCGCTTTGCCGGACATTAAGATTACAGCAGTCGTAGGTCGTCTGTCCGATACGCTCTTGGTCCGCTATGAACTGCTCGGCCCCTTGGCAGACCTTTTAATCCCTGCGCCTGCCGACAGGCCTTCCCGCAGAGACCGCTTGTGGGAAGAGACCTGCTTCGAACTCTTTATCAGGCCGAAAGATGCTGATCATTATTGGGAGATCAACCTTTCTCCGGCGGGATATTGGAATGTCTATCACTTTGGTTCTTATCGTCAGGGTATGCGTGAGGAGTCTGCCTGGACGACACTCCCCTTCCGCGTCACAATCGAACAGAATGCACTGCGGCTTTCACTTGAGCTCGAACTGTACAAGATCACTCTGATAGATCAGGATGTAAGGATAGCCGTCAGCGCAGTCATCAAACCCATTCGCGGCAGCATAACTTACTGGGCGCTTGCACATCCCGCCCCTCAGCCCGACTTTCACCATAGGGACAGCTTCATTGTAGAGCTGTAAGGTCACATGTCAAGTCTGACCCCAGGTTTATTTTATCTTTCCAGACCCGCTCAGTGGTATCTCGATTACGGAATTATTGGGGTCGTTTGAGCTTATTCTCAATGTTGCTGTCTTTTCGCCTTTGGACTCCGGTTTTTCAATCATACCTCACTATTTTATTTTCGCGGTTTTAGATATAAAAACATTTAACACCTTGCAAGTCAAGGTAATTTTACCAACCGATTTTACCAGCCGATTTTCACATTCAGACAAGCTGATTTCGTTTTGGTTAAGACGCAGAAGGTCAGGCATTTGCCTGACCTTCTATCGCTAAAATATGTTATATGCAACCCTTCTACTTCATATTTCCCCTTCCGCTCATTTGCAATTCCACAACCGGTTCATCAGGATCGTTGGACGTTAGGATTAATTTTGCAGTCTTTTCTCCCTTTGACTTTGGCGTGAATATTATGTCAAAGGTGTAGCTATCTTTGTAACTAAGGGTCTGCTGTCCGACCCAGTTTGTTGTAAAATCAGCGCTGCCGACAACTTTAACGTTTGACACTTCAAGCGCTGCATCGCCTTTGTTTTTGATCTTTACTCTCCTCTTCTCAGGTCTGTCAGTCTTTGTGCTTCCGAAGTTCAATGAATCAGGATGGACAGAAATCTCAGGGTCCAAAGAGTCAAAGTCTGCTTCGACTTTTGTGTTGTTGTCTACGGTCACGATACATGTGCTACCGTCAACGCTGTCGCATCCTTCCCATTCCGCAAAGGCCGAGCGGTCTGCGGCTGTGGCTGTGAGGACCACGACTATATTTTCGTAATATCTATATGTGCAGTCGTCACCGTCGTCCTTGTGTCTGTCTTTGCCGTTACAGTTTATTACTCCATCGGAACTTGTTACTATGCCCCTTCCTTTGCCCCGCTCTTTGAATCTGTCTTCTATTTTGACCTTGAGTTTTGCTGTCCTGTGATTGTCTGCAAAAGTCGCTGCTATTGCATGGGCTGCTGTGACATTGCTAAAGGCGTAGGTCTTCAAAGCGCCCATTGTTTTGCCGTCCACTATTACGTTGACGGTGTGATAGCCAGAGTTAGGGGTTATTGAACATGTTGCGATTGAGCCGTGATTCACAGGGTTAGAAGTGCATGAAATAACCCCGTTTGGATCTGCGGTGGCAGCAATTTCGTAAGTGTTGATCTCAAAGGTTGCTGTTATTTGGGTATCACCAGTGATGTTGGTGATAGTGTATGCGCTCACCAAGCCGACCGATACCCCGTTTACTGTGACGTCCGCTATGTGGTATCCGGCATCAGGGGTAATAACACATTCGGAACTTGAGCCGTGATTCACTATAGTCGGGTTGCAAGTTATGCTGCCATTGGCTCCTGTGGTCGCTGTTACCGCATAGGTGTTGATTGCGAAGGTTGCAGATACTGTACAGTCTCCAGCAATCGGACCGGTTGTGTAAATGCTGTCCGACAGTGTGCCGTTACAGCCTGTCACAGATGCTATGTGATAGCCTGTGGCCGGAGTTACTGTAAATGACGCTGCAGAGCCATGATTGATTATCTGTGCATCAGGAGTTATGCTGCCGTTTGCTTCATATAACGCTGTCACAACATAGGTATTGATCGCAAAGGTTGCAGTCACAGTGCAGTCCCCCGTCACAGCGCCAGTGGTATATGTATTGCCTGTCAACGTGCCATCACAGCCGCTTACTGATACAATGTGATGCCCGATATTCGGGGTTACGGCAAATATAGCCGTTGATCCGTGATTGACTGTCTGATTGGTATTAGGACTTATGCTACCACCGCTCCCTGCAAACGGGGTTACGGTATATGTATTGATCTCAAATAATGCGCTTATTGCATGGTCTGCTTTTACATCATTGAATGTATAAGTCGTTACTGCGCCTATCGAGGCCCCATCCACCGTGACATTCGCTATGTGATAGCCCATATTTGGAGTAATGGTACAGGTGGAATTTGAACCATAGTTAACAATCTCAGGAGTGCAAACAATATTGCCATTAGTACCTGCACCCGCTGTGATCGTATATGTGTTTATTGCAAAAGTTACCGCTATGGTATGGGCCGCAGTCACGTCACTGAAGGTGTAACTATCAACTGCGCCGACAGAATTGCCGTCTACCAGCACACTCTCAATATGATGCCCTGTATCAGGAGTGATAGAGAACACCTGACTGCTGCCGTGATTCACGGTGGCACTTGCAGGCGTAATGCTTCCATTTACACCAGAGCTTGCTGTAATCGAATAGGTATTGATGGCAAAACTGACTGTTACTGTACAATCGTCTGTTATCAGACCTGTGGTAAATGTATTGCCGGATAAGCTTCCATTACAACCAGTGACAGAATCAATGTGATAACCGACATTCGGTGTCACTGTTAATGTTGCGGTCGAGCCATGATTGACTATCTGAGCTGTCGCTGGACTCATGCTGCCGTTGGCCCCTGCTGAGGGTGTGACTGTGTACGTGTTGATAGCAAAACTTGCCGTCACTGTGCAATCGCCGGTAATCTGTCCGGTAGTGTATGTGCTGCCTAAAAGGGTCCCGCCGCAACCGGACACGGTGTTGATGTGATACCCGGTAGCCGGGGTGATTGTGAAGCTCGGTGTGGTGTTGTAATTGACAGTCTGTGGCGTTGCCGGTGTTATGCTTCCGTTAGCCCCTGATGATGGTGTAACTGTGTAAGTA
>Ga0209211_10000956_pt1 | contig 57003 bp, 4 predicted proteins | sample RifGroA2_FD_183992 | JGI IMG/M metagenome (GOLD analysis project Ga0209211, IMG submission 183992) | Groundwater microbial communities from Rifle, Colorado, USA - Groundwater A2 (SPAdes) (version 2) | ecosystem: Environmental > Aquatic > Deep subsurface > Groundwater | place: Rifle, Colorado... | reverse complement strand
AGGACAAGTGGAAAAAAGGATATGAGGCGTACCATATCTATTTCGGGAAGCAATTCGAGGGCGGATTGATCCCGCTGGCTTATGAAATCATGGTGATGCGCCCCGGGGAGTGGGGCAAGTATGTCTCCGGTTTGCAGAAAGAAAAGTTCTTGCCTGTGCCCAAGGCCCACTGGATTTACAAGGCCGTTGGGCTTGAGGTGATCGGCGCAGAACAGGTTTTCGAATCGGACGATATCGAGCTCGGCGTCGATTTCCAGGAGAATTACCGGTGCCTTTATGAGTCTCTTCAGGATAAAGTTTTTGTGATGTATCTGACCACGGACATCCTGGGCCGGAGAAAAATGCGGGTGATAGACCTGCCCCTGGGTTCTTTTGCCCTTGACCTCGCCGCGCTTCCGGCGCTGAACGAATTGTCGGCGGATTATCGCGGCTTTTTCAGCATCAAAGTCGGCAAGATCGGCGAGGAGATACCCAGGGAGATGGCCCGATCCCCATGGGGGGAAACAGAGCCGCTGCGCGCAGGCGCTGTCCTCATGCTCAACACGGACGCGGACCCTGTTGGTTGGGAGGTTTATGAGAAAATGGCGGGCAGGATCCTTCTGCCGCGCGCGCGGCTGATCATCGGGGATATGCTGGAAGACAAGATGGATATCTGGGTGGAAAAGGGCAAAAAATTTGTGCTTGAGGAGATCGCCGAGCGGTTGGATATCGCGGCCAAGGGTTGTTATCCTTTCATCGAGGCGTTCGCGAAGATCAAAGAATTTCTGGACAGCCGTGAGTTGTATGCCGGCCTTGGCGCGGGACTTGTGAATATCGCGGAACTCACGCGTTATTATGAGAAGGAAAAAGCGAGGGTCGCCGTTATCAAAGCCGTTGAAGGGACGGACCTGGTCAAGGACGTCTCCGCGGTCCTCGCGAAACATTACGGGACTATTGAGCGGCTGGATACCTCCCATGTGCCGGCGAAAGAGATCCCGGAATCCGCAGCCACGGTCTATCTGGCGTTGACCCTTAAATTCGGGTGCCTGATCGACGGTGAGGCGCTCGAAAAAGACTTGAGGAAGGTCGAAGGTGTTGAAGAAGTTACTGTCAGGAGGGCTTCCTCGCCGGTGAAGCAGACTTTGACACGCCGGACATTTTTGAAGTGGACGGCCTTCGGGTTGAGCCTTCCCGTCCTGGAGAAGTTGTTCGGCTGCGGGCCGGGACCGAAGAATCCGACACCGCCGCAACCGGAACCGGAGCCGCTCACGCCTGTCCAGGCCATGCTCCGGTGGATATTGGGGCAACAGAATCCAGCGACATTTGTGGGCGAAAGCTTCGGTAACACCCTGGACGCCGCGATCAAGGATCAGGGGGCCACGTACGACCAGGCGTTGATGATTATTTCCTTTATCCTTGGTCAAGAGTCGCCGAAGGCCGGGGAGGTCATGGCGTTTTTCATCAAGAAATGGCAGCAAGACCCGCGGGGGTTTGCCAATTTCTATAAAACAGATACCGGAATGCCCGGTCTGGCCAAAGTTTTTTTTAGTCATGCCGCTCCCAGCCGGGTGCATACCGGCCCCAGTATCTGGATAGCCATGGCCGCCTTGGCTCTTGATGAGGGGGCCGCCGACGCTAAATATCTCGATTTTGCCGTAGAGATTGCCCGCTGGGCGGCCTACGATATTCGTCATATCGATGGCGGGGTCGCCATGGGGCCGGAAGATGATCAGTTCCCGTGGACGGATGTTTTTGCGACTGAACATAACATCGATTACGCCGCGCTTTTACAGAAATTATTGACGCATGAAGCTGTTTTGTCGGCGACGAATGCAACGTTGTTCAAGACAGAACTGGTGAACGTAAAAAGCTGGATCAAAGCCAGGTATAGCCATACGGCTGGTCTTTTCAACCGCGGCGTCAGCCAAGGCGTTGAAGATACGACCAAGGCCCTGGATACAACGACATTCCTGGTCCTGGCTTTTGGTGCTGAAGAACTCCGGCAGTATTTCGGTGTGGATGTCGAGGCATTGATTAAGAAGACCGAAGAGGCCTTTGGCGTCACAACCGGTGTCGCCGGGACACAGATCGTTGTTTCCGGATTCGATTTTACTAACACTTCAGCCCGCCCGGCGGTCGCCTGGTTTGAAGGCATGGGCCAGATGGGGCTGACCTATACTGTCGCGGGAGATCCGGGCAAGAGCACGTTCTATCAAAACGAGATCGAGAGATCCGCACAAGTTTATTCAAACGGCGCCAGGGCCATTCCTTACGCCAGCCAGGGCGCTGTCATCCGGTTCCCCGGTGATGCGGAGCAGATCCCCACGCCTTCCAACGGTCCCGACGGCCGGCCGGCCATCTCTGTCGCCAGCACTGCCTGGACGGTCTTTAATAAACTGGGATATAACCCGATGGGTATTGACCGCGTGCTTGATTTAACCCTGCCGCAACGAGATAGCTTGGCCTTGAGCGTTTACAACAGCAATGGTCCGCAATTCTTCGGCGCGGCAACCGGCACGACGGACCGTACGGAAGAGGGCCTTACGGCCACGGTCAGCAATAGCGGTTCTATCGGCTGGGGCAGTATGGGCATTGACTTTAAGATACCGATGGATATCTCGTCGACGCGTTATCTGATTGTGACGGCGAGAGGTGGTCATGGCGGCGAGAAATTCATGGTGACCTTGCGCGACCGGCAATGGCAGGCTTTTGATACGGTGCAGGCTTATACAGGTACTTTGCCTGCCCATAGCGAAGGGTTAAGCATAGTAACGCGGGAAATTGTCATTGATCTGGTTTCTCTGGTCAATAATCCATGGCTCAATCCGGGCAATCTTGATTTGACCAGGCTGGCCCAGCTCGCCGTTGAGATTGGAAGCGCGACCGTCGGAAATGTGGCCGGGGCCACCGTTATTGTTGAAGATATGCGCTTCGCCAAATCTTTGCCCGCCTCTTCGCCCCGCCAAAGGCGAGGCTCCTCGCCGCTGGATCAGAAGGCCAAAAAATTACTGGCCGATTTAAGAAACGAGAGGGACTTTATCGCGCGCGCCGAGGCGGCGCTGGAAACTTCCGAAAAATCATCCAGCCCGGTGGAGAAAGACGCGGGATCCATGCCTCTCGACAAAGAGCGGAAAGATGCCTTGAGGAAAGTGGCGCACCAGACGGCCAGGGAGGTGGACCGTTACATCGCTCGGTTAGAACGCGCTCTTTCCAAGTTTGACATGATGGATGCCGGGACACAAATCGGAAAATTACGGTTAGCGCAAAAGATTGCCGCCGAGATCCGCGGGTATCTGGACGGATTGAGAGAGACGGACCCGGTATTGGAATTGACGATTTCCAACGGCGGGGAGATCAACATGTACGATATCCGTAATCCCCTGGCCGCCCTCACCATGTGGGCGGATGTTTTCCAAATGACCCGCATTTTTGAAGAACAGCAGAGGTGCCTGGAGCATATGAAGGGAGATTTGAAGCGTATCCGGAAAATTGTCGGATTGCTATCCCGGGTAAAGACACCTGTTATCAGAGAATTAAAGGATGGCGCGGCATTTATCGATCTTAAAGCCTCCATGGCCTCCTCGCCCCTCGATTCTGCCCGGGGTGAACCCTTAGACCGGGCAGAAAGCTCCTCGGCGTTATATGGAAAAGGAGGCGCCCCCGCCCTGGAAAAAGTGGAGGATATTGAGTCGATCAATATAAATACCTTGACCGATTATCAGATCGAACAACTGCTTGTCACGATAGACGGGCGCGAAGAATCCCCTGTCATAGACGCGGCCGGGAATAAAATTGACTTGATAGAACACAGTTCATTCGTCAACCACGCCAGGGTCCTGAAGATTTCGCGGTACCTTGGGCTGCGTTATCTGGCGAAACTGAACAACGGCCTGAAGAAAGTCGTCGGGGAACTGAAATCAATTTATGAACACAAAGGCAGGCAGGTTCCCGGGCTTTACATTGTGGGTGGGCTCGCGAAATCTCTGACCGCGAAAACTCCCGAATGGATTACGGGGAGGACGGATGTGGATATCCGTTTGGTGGATGCCGACAATTATCTCATCAGAGAACACCAGCGAGCGTGGAATGATGAGGACAAGATACAGGTTATGGCGCTCCCGTTTGAGCCGTATCAGGAGCCGGCCTGGGTAAGGGTCGATGTCAACGCGCTCATGGAAAAGGAATCGTACCTGCACTGGCTTCTTGAAAATCACCATTCGTCCTCGCCGTTGGAGCAGAAGGTCGAAAGATTACTGGCCGATTTAAGAAACGAGGGAGACTTTATCACGCGCGCCGAGGCCGCCTTTGCCCTGGGGCAAATTCCCGTCGGCGAGGAAGATAAACCAGAAGTGGTTGAGGCGCTCGCGGCGCTCTTGAGCGACCGCGAGGCCGTGGTCCGGAACATGGCGGCCTGGTCGTTGGGAAATCTGGCGCATCCGGCGGCGTTGGCGGCCTTGGGTCGGCTGGCGGCAGCGGCAGGCGAAGACGAACGGGTTGTCCGCCGCGCCCGCTGGGCTGTTGAGAAGATTCAGGCGGCGCTGACAGCCCCCCAAAAATCCTCCAGCCCGGTGGAGGGTGGAGAGGATGATTCCTGGGAGGCCGTAGGCCTGGGTAAAGAATTAAACGTCTTCAGACGCTGGATGGAAAAGAGCCGTAAAGACGCCATGCGGGAGGGCCGCGTCTTTGATCCATATCTTGACGTTAGGGATTTCTTGGAACTTTTACGCTTCATCGAAGGCAGGGGTTATTTCCGTTTTACCCACGAAGGTTACATTGACCTTTTTATTTATATTGCCGGGGGCGCCGGACGCGATATTTTTGAAACGGTCGTCGAGCGGCTCGTGGTTTTGAATTACATCTTCGTGGTCTCGGCGCGTAAATTCGAGAAAGGGCTTCTTCATCTCCCGGCGATTTCTCCCCGGGAGAGAGTGGACCTTATTTACGCGGCCGGGGCGTCTGACCGCGGGGTGTTTTTTGAACTGGATGAAGCAACAGGATATCCGCGGATTAGTCTCAACCTTCCCTGGTGGCTGGGCCGGCCCTCTTCCGAGATCAAACAGTACATCAGGGTTGAGGCCGCCCATTTCCTGGCTGTGAACTTTTTGTTGAACAAGGAACGTTATCTGCAAACGCCGGAATTTTCTATCAGCGGCTATCCCCCGGCGTTCCGCGAGGACATCCTCCAGATGCTTTACGTCGTGGCCAAAAGCAAAATTATGTTTGAACTTCTCGGCCGGCGGGAATATCTGGAAATCCTTCTGCGGGACATGGCGCAGAGCGCTTCTTTGTATAGGCAGGGCGAAACGGCGGCGCATTTATTCACGTATTTAAGTGTCCTGGAAGCTGTCTCGGCTTTGGAGCCTCAAAAAACGAGGGACACCCCGGCGGCGCAGGCGCTTTTGGAAAGACTGCGTTTGTATAAAGAGAAGTTTCACTCCAATGCCGTCGGTTTTATGACGCAGCAGATGGTTTCCCGAAGCGCGCAGGCGGGTGAGCCCATAAGCGCGTGGCGTGCCATCGTGTTGTCGCTGACGCTTTTCCATGATATTAAAACACAGTTTAGATTGACGCGTCTGCGCCGGGATTCGAACGGAGGCATTGTTCTCCATGCCAACCTCGGCATCCCGGATGTCGTCAAGCAGTGGCTGGCGCGGTTTTGGGGCGGCTGGGCGCGCGGCAGACTGCGCGTCAAGGCGTCTCACATGAGCGAATCTTTGATGGATTCGCTGAAGACGCACGCGCCATTGAAGCCGTTTCTCCCCAGAAGCAAAAGCCGCGGGGAAATACTTCCCTTTTCTTCTTTTGTGGATAAGAGGCGGGCGGTAAAGCGTCTTGAGAAGACAAGAATGTCCGCTCAGAGACGGGCTCTTGATGAATTGTTGCGCTTCATCGGGAGGGTCCAGAGGCACCCCGAGGGGCCCGCGGCCAATGAAACCGTATTGAAGGAAATGGTGGCGCGGGTGTACCACAAGGATATCAGCCCGGTCGCGGCGCACGCGGTCAGGGTCCTGCGGATTGTGCTGGTGATTGCCGACGGCCTTGGCCTCGGAGATCTGGAAAAGAAGGCGCTGATGGAGGCGGCCCTGCTTCATGATTTGGGCGGAATCGGATATCATAATCACCGCAAGTATTTTATCAGGGAAACGCGAGAGGAGCGCCATCTGTGGCCCATCTTCGTGGTTCTGGAGCTCCCCGACTCGATCGACGCCTCGCAGAGGGTTTACAACAATGGTGTCAACGGCCTGGCGAAGAGGGTTGACGCTGTTATTGATGAAGTCGAAAAGTCCTGGGAAAAATACATAAGGCAGGATGAAGAAACAGGGAACAAGATCCGCGCGGTCTTCGATCAGGCCAGACGCAAGGAATCGGAGATCGTCCGTATTGTCCAGTCGTCCGCGGATCAAGCAAAGAGCGTCCGCCCCGCTTCTGGCGGGGCGAGACCTCGCCCTGAACCGCACGGTTCAGGGCGGGCCTCCTCGCCGGTGGATTATTCTTTTAATTTAAAGAAACCCTCTTTCCCCAAGATAATAAGTTTTCTTTCGAAATTTTCTTGGGTGGGGAATATCTCGAACAGTTTCTCCAGGGAGGGGATGATGTCTTCAATATATGAAGGGTGGATTTTGATTCTGATTATTCCCGGAAAGTCTTTGGGCGGAAATCTTAAGGTATTTGTAAAATCTCTATCCTGGGTCAAGAGCGCGGCTTTTCGTTCTTTAGCAAGAAGAGCCACTTCTTTATCGGAAGAACCTTTGGGAACAGTAAATGTTTTATGGCCATTTTTGTTTAACCAAGGGATGATCTCGACAGGGATGTTCTCATCAACAACAAAATTCAATTTAAGCCTCAATGGGGTTGAAGGGGACGAATTCGTTTCTTTTAATCATTTCGCTCGCGTAGTGGAGGGCGGCTTTGATCGACTCCGCAGACAACTGAGGATAGTAGCGCTTGAGGATTTCGGGGATATTGACTCCTCCCTCAAGGAGGTCCAGGACAAGATAAATGGGCACCCGCGTTCCCTTGAAAACAGGGTCTCCCCCGCAAATTTTAGGATTACAGCTAATATAATCTCTTATATCTATGTCCATTTTTTACATCCTTTCCCTGATGCCATCGTTACTTTAAGAATAACCTTGCTATTGCCGAATGTCAAGATCGGTTTCGCAGTCTTGTCATCCAGCCGCGGTTTTTCGCCGTCAGGAAATCAGTCCAGATTCCGGATTTCGCACCGCAGACCTCCGTCTTTAGTCGTTGGCCCTTGGTCTCAACCAACCGTCTCCTCGCCCCTCGATTCTGTTCGGGGTAAACCCTTTAAGGCGCCGGGGGCTTCGTCCTTCGACAGGCTCAGGACTCGGCCTGAGCGAAGTCGAAGGCCTTCGTCGTCCCGCCAACGGCAACCGGAAAGCGGGCGGGTCTCCTCGCCGGTGGGTAAAAAGAATAATGATCCCAAGGGGCTCTCCGCGAACGGTCTTAAAGAGAAAATTTCCCATCAGAAGATAGGGTGGGAGTTTTACAGGGATCTTTTGCCCGTTAATCCGAGGCATGTCTTGTGGATGATGCAGATGCTTATGGACGCCGGTGGGCTGGAGTCAAAGGACGGGGAGGCCATTATCGGTCTTGTCGGAGACGCGTTAGCCGCTCTTAAGGACAAGCCGCTGGAATTGCTGGAGGATATGAAGCATTCCGCGCATGATGAGTACGCCTTCAAGCGGCTTTACGCGTTTGCCGAGGTTTATCCGGGAATTTTCTTCAGCCTCATTGAGCATTGGAAAGAGTCTCTGGATGAAACGGAGCGGAAGATCGCCGGAGAGTTTGTAGTGACCGATGCCGGCGCGGGACTTTTGGAAAAGACGAGGCGCGTTGTCTCTGACTCTTGGCGGAAGAATAAAGAGATGTCCAACGGCGGGCTTTCTGGGAGAGAAGAAGGCGCGGCCAAGCCCGTCTCCTCGCCCCTCGATTCTGTTCGTAAGGCGCCGGGGGCTTCGTCGTCCCGCCAAAGGCAACCGGAAAGCGGGCGGGTCTCCTCGCCGGTCGAAGAACGCTCTTTTGTTTCAGCCGCAAAGATGCTGAGAGTGTTCTTGGGGCACAACAAAAAGAAAGATTCCGTGCAGCAAACGGCGTTGTTCGTCGGCGCGGGCATCAGCCTCGCCCCGCCGTCGTCTTTGCCGCGGTTCGGCGAGTTCAAGATCATGGCGTTTGAGACGATGCGGGAAGTTCTGGGCAACGCTTTGAAAAATAAGGAAATGACGGACGCGCGGGCGTTTGAAGAGGCCTTTGAGGCCGTCCGGCGGCACGACGAGCAAACCCCTCTGCCGCCGGATGTCTTTTTCCATCTCCTGCAGGAATATCTGGCACCGGATCAGTTCCTCTCTTTGTTTGATATCATGGATCATCGAAAGCCCGTTGGAATGAAATCTGCTGTTAGACCCAACCTGAATCATAAAGCTCTGGCGGCTTTGGCGAAGAAGGGATATGTTTCCGTTATCATTACCAATAACGTGGATGCCTTGCTGGAAAAAGCCCTTCGCGCCGCCGGCGTTTTATATCGTGTTTACGTCAGCGAAGAGGATTTCAGGCGGTATCTGAAAAGGGAAGACGATGAAGCTGGTTTCGAGGGTGTGCGTATATTCAAGACGTTTGGTACGGTGGACGGCCGCAAGGGTATTGTTGAGGCGGTCCACCAGGAGACGCGCGGCCTTTCGCCGTTTAAAGAAGCGGTTTTGGAAAATATTCTTAAGACATATCATTTACTCGTGATGGGATATTCCGGGCGGGACCGCGCGACGGCGCCCAAACTTCTGGAATTCGCCCAGAGTTCGGGCCGGGAGGTCTTTTGGATTTTTGAACCCGGCATGGCGGCCGCCGAGATTAAACATCTTTGGAAAGAAGCGCTGGCAGAACGGTTCCACAGCTACGACGCGGATTTGAATCACTTTGTTAAAACTGTGGCCGACGATTTCGGTATCGGCGTGCGCTGGTGGGAAAAAGTGCCGCCGGTTTTGACATTGTCCCGTGTTTTCAAAGAGACGATTACGGATCCCTTCGGCCGCCACGCGTTTTTTGACGCGGCCGCGTTTATTATTTCTTCCGTCGGAACGTATTTATTGACCGCGGACCCGTTTTATTCCATGACGGCGGGTCTTGGTTTTAGCATTGTTTTGGCATTAGTCAATCGCTGGGTCTATCCGCCGATGCGGGAGAGAAAAACGCGGCGCGCCCGTCAGCGGATGGCGGAACGCCTCGAATTCATCCGCGGCCAGTGGCAGAAACAATGGAGCGCCCAGACGCTTCTGAATATTCTCATCGAGATGCTTATGGAATACGGCCGCTTTGATGTGGCCGGCCGGCTGGTGGAAGCCAACAAAGATCTTTTAAAATCCGATGAGAGGGCGCCGGTCGTGGTGCGTATCGCCTTGGGCCGACTCTCTGGGCAGGTGCATCATCATTTGGGGAACTGGGACCAGGCCCTGCATGATTACCGTTTGAGCCTTTTCTTGAGTCTGCAGACAGACAATCTCCTCGCTCAATACCGCGCTTTCCACGGGTTGGGCGATCTCCATGCCGACCGGGGGAATATCCAGGAAGCCATCACGGCCTATCAAAAGGCTGTGGGCGTCCGCAGAAAAATCAGCGGTCAGGTCAGCAAGGTGGAAGAAGCGCAAGACATGAACAATCTGGCGGGCTTTTATTTGTGGATCGGCCGCCGGGAGGAGGCCAAGAAATATATCAAGGAGGCTTACCGGATCGCCGGGAAAATTTCTCTGATTCCGCAGCAGGCACGGGCCGTAAGAAATATGGGTGTTTATTATCAATACCGCGGCGATTTCGCCAGGGCCCGGCGGCGTTTTCTTCATAATTTAAAATTGCGCCAGCAGACTTACGATTGGCAGGGAGAATCCAGGGCCTGGCTGGATTTAGGACAGCTTTTCTTGAAACAGGGTGAACTGGAACAGGCGCAAAAAGTTCTTCATGCCGGATGGAAAATTTTCCACGAACACCGGGATCTCCTTGGCGAGGCCGAGGCGCTGAGACACTTCGGCGTCCTTCACCGGCTCAAAGGCAACCTGGAAGAATCCGAACGCGATTTTAAAAGGAGCCTTGAGCTGTGTGATTACGCCACGCCTTCTTTGACCGAGCGCGAGAAATTTGAATCCGGGATCGTCAACAAAAGGCTTACCGCCGAGACCTTGTATCAGCTGGGGCGCCTTTATGAAGATTTCGGCCGTGATAAAAAAGCGCTGGCTTTCTATCTTAAGGCCCGGAGCATTTTGGTCAAGATTGCCGAGCAGTTCGGCGATTGGTGGGGCCTGGCCAAACTTGAAAACCGTTTAGCCATCTTTTACACGAATATGGCGAAGAAGGCCAAGGCCAAAGATTCGTTGACCGAATTTGAAGAATATTTGATCAAGGCCGGGGCCGAAAATCTCAAGAGCCATGATTTAAGGGTGGGTATCGGCGACCTGGTCGGGTTGGCGAAGGCCGCCCAGCAGAAAGGGATGATCCTTGAGGCGCGCGGCCAATGGCAGGAGGCGCAAAACTCTCTTTCTGAAGCCAGGCAAATCATGGAGGAGCTCGGCGATAAGGTGGGTGTTTCGGTTGTTCTTTATCAGTCAGGGCTTGCCGCCGACAGCCGCGGCGATTCACAGGAGGCGCTGGAGAGGCTTTCCGAAAGTATCCGGATTAAAGAGACTATCGGCGAAAAACTCGGCCTGATGGAAAGTCTCTTAAAGCGCGGTCAGGTTTATTCAGCCGGAGATGATTTTGTGCCGGCGGAAAATGATTTTAACAATGTCCTGGAGACCGCCCGGAAGGTCCGGGCCAAGCCGTATCAGATGCAGGCGCTCCTTGGACTGGGCCGGTTGTATCTCAAGCGCGGCCTGCCGCAAGACAAAAAAGCGGCCGTCAAGGCGCTGGAGGAGGGCGAAGAAATCCGCGAGCAGACCGAAGGCTGGCCGTGGCTGGGCGGTGAATTCAATCGGCTCATCCGTCAGGCCTCATCCAAAGCAGGACATGCGGGTCAGGCCGGCAACGACACCGCCTCCTCGCCCCTCGATAAACGGGGGATTTCGTCGCTCCGCCAAAAGCGGAGCTCCTCGCCGGTGGGCAACGAGAAAAATGACGTTACTCATGAGTTTGCGCTGGCACAGGGCGGACTCTTGGATGAGGCGATGGTGCAACGGATAAAACCCCTGCTGACGGGGCCAGGTTATAATTATAAGGAAGCAATCTGGGCAGGAAAGCCGGAACAGATTGAATTGTATAAAATATTAGCACAAGAACTGCGATTGACAGGACCGGTTATTGAGGTTGCGAGAGGAGAGAACTTTTATCCCGCGCAGGGGTTAGAAGAAGGCGGCGTAGAACTTCCCGTAAAAGCAATCGATTATAATACGCGTTTTTGGTTTGGTTCTGATAAAGAAATAGATGCAGGAGGATTTGATGGATTCGGTATAGCGAAGGAAAGTGTAGAAGCTGTTATTTTTAATCATGCGCTTACATTCGTAGCTTCGGAATCAAAACCAAATTGGTGCGAGCCTCTGTCCTGGCTTAATTTTAATAATTATTATCAGCACCATCCCCTGGAACGATGGAATAGAGTAAGGCGCGCCTTTCGATACACCTGGGATGTTCTTCAACCGGGAGGCTGGGTTATTGTCTCAACAGTTCATGGCCAATTCGAAGGAGATAATTGGCGATACAGAGTAACAAATAATTCACATAAAATAATTCCACAATTATTAGAGAAATTGGGCTTTTCAAGAATTCAACTTGTTGAAAATGAACTAAGCGGGAATCGCGTCTATGCCAAAGGTTCTTTTGTCAGCCTCCTCATTATTGCCCAAAAGCTTTTTGAAAGAGTGGAAGGGGACGGTTCTATTTTTGGATCCAGCTCAACAGATATCGGCGAGCGGGGCTCCTCGCCCCTCGATTTTGTTCGGGGCGAACCCTTTAAGGCGCCGGGGGTTTCGTCGCTTTCTGCCGCAGACCAGGCAGAAAGCTCCTCGCCGGTGGACCCAACGGATTCGGACGGTGTATCGCTCAATGACATAGAGGGATGGCTTTTTTCAGATTCGTTAGATGAGATCATGGAAGGGCTCATCAATGCATCTGTTAAAAAGGTAAATGCCGGCTATGGTTCCATTGTCCTGTTTCTGGAAGACAATCCGGGATATCTTTATTTTGCCAAGGCCACGGGTCCCTTTGAGGAAATGTTGAGGACGATTTTATTGGAAAAAGACAAAGGTTTTACCGGCCGGGCGATTAACGAGAGAAGGGCATTCTATGTCAATGATTTATCCCGTCATCCTTCGCCTTCCTTGGCCAAAGAAAAGCTGGATACACTCATAGGCCATGAGACCCAATCGTTATTGCTCATGCCGTTAGAGGTGCACGGAGAAATTATCGGCGTGCTGGAACTCATCAACAAGAAAACGGCAGGCGGTTTCAACGATGAGGATATGGAAAAAGTTAAACGGATCGCCCGTATAGGGGCCTTTGCCATTAATCAGTTCAGGTTAGTTCAGGACGTGAAGAACGCTTCCCTGGAAAGGTTTAGGGCCAGCGTGTCGATGCTGGAAGCCAAGCATCCTTATACCAGTGGGCATACGGCAAGAGTGAGTCTGTTCTCATGGGTTATCGCCGCCCAGTTGGGCCTTAGTGAAAAAGTCAAGGAGTCCCTTGAGTTGGCGGCGGTCTTGCATGATCTCGGGAAGATCGGTGTCCCTGATGAAATTCTGGATAAACCCGGGAGGTTGTCTGATGAGGAGTTTGAACATATCAAGTCGCATCCTGCCAGAGGAGCGGAGATGCTGGGCCCCCGGGAAAATGCGGCGGTGATAAGAGGCGTGCGCGGACACCATGAACGCTGGGACGGGAAAGGGTATCCGGACGGCTTTAGAGAGAAGGAGATCCCGCTGGAAGCCAGGATTATCAGCGTGGCCGACGCCTTCGATGCCATGACATCCGGCCGTTCTTATCGCAAGGGCATGCCTTTCGGGAAAGTTGTCGGAATATTGAAAGAAGAAAAAGGCAAACAATTTGATCCGGAAATTGTTGAGGCATTTCTCAAGGTTCTGGCTGAAGAGACAACGGTCCATTGGTTCACCATTCATAATCTTATTGATGGGGCGTTATTGAGATCTTCGGAGAGTCAGGCCGCTCTTGAGGGATTGAACACTATTTCTGAAAGCGTGAGGGCATTCAAGCTTGATGGATTGGAGAACTTGCGACAGATCAAAGAAAAGATACATTCGATGGGAGAGGATGGGGTGGAGGATGGCACTTCCTCTCTCGAGATCCTGGCTGGTCTGATAGAAAAGGGTTTGATACAGGGAAGGGGAAAGACTGTGGTTGTCCGAAAAGTTTTCCCTGGTGAAAAGGTGATCTTTACCATTCAGGACAAGGGCAGCGGTATCAATAATGTCGAAAGCCTGCTGCCGAGGCGTTTTCTTGAGAAAGCAGGCAATCCAGGGATAACGGCGGCGCTTTGGGAAGCAAATCAGGAATTCGTTTTTAAGCGGGGGGGAAGAATTACTGCCTATTCCGCAGGCAAAAAACTTGTATTATCAAAAAATACTGGCCGTGGAAATGGCTGGGGTGCCGAAATTGAATCGACACGTATCATGCGCGCAGGAGGCCTCAGGATAGAAATCGATATTCCATTGGCAACGGCTGACAGAGGAAGCGCCTCCTCGCCCCTCGCCGTTAACAGAATTGTGGAACGGCGCGGGACTTCATCGCTGGTGGAGGATCAGGCGAAAAGAAACGATGAAGAACGGTCTTCTCTATTTGAGGAGTTGTATAAATTTTTCGACGGGGATGCCGGCATCCTTAAGAATGCCCTTCAGCGTCCAGCGGTCAACTTCACGGTGGTTGGGAACAACCAAAGTGATTTGTTCAGCGGGAAGGAAAAGTTTGACATGGCTGCCGCGCTGCCCGACTTTGATGTATCCAGCCCGCAGAAAGGCATGGATGATTTCATTGCCGGAGAGCAAGGGCGGTTTCATATCGTCAGGCTTAAGACTCTATGGGACGCGTTGGATCGGATATCCTTGGGGTTAGGTTCCAAATATAACAATATGGCCTCTTTGATGTTTTTGATGACTTCTCTTTCGGTTTTGCCTTGGCTGCGGCAGCCGGGCAGCGAAGGCGCACTGGCCACGATGTATCCATCCTGGCCTTTCTCAAGTACGATTTTAATTTTCATGGGCGTCACCTCTCAAAACAAACATACAATACGCGCATGGCCCCGTCAAGGGCAATTTGATGTCGATACCACTTCAAAAGTCCTGGATGCCTCCAGTCCTCTCGACACCTCGGGAAAAACCTTAAGTTTTTCCGCCTCCTCGCCGGTGGAAACCATTATTGCGGGAAGGGCCGCTTATGCCAAACCGACAGCTTTGGCAAGGCAGACGTCCAGTTCTTTCTGGAGGGAGACGGTGGCGCGGCCCAACCGTCTGACAATGAGCGAGGAAGAAACAGTTAACAGCTTGCCCATTTTAAACACGGAGTCTTTTTTAAGGCCGGATGCCGCAAAGTTTTTGTCTTTTGACGTCAGCAGGAATTCCGTTTTAGCCAGCGTGTGGGGGAGGACAGACGAGATAAAGGCGATGGTAATATCTTCGGGCTGGGGGTCGGCAGAGACGATAACGGCCGGCCGGACTTTCGAGCTTGTGAGATCGGTGAACGGGAAGGGAACAAGCACGATATCACCGCGGACAAGATCCAAATCAGACTTCCTCTCCGTCTTCGGGGGAGTAGATGTCTTCTTCCGGACTCTTCAGGAATTCGAAACTTTCGGATTGTTCGGCCAGTTTGGATATGAACATGCCGGGTATTTCGTCCTGACGGATGGCAATGGCCACAAAAACTTTTTGATGTTCGGGAAGATGGAAGGACTCAGGCAATTTCAGGGTTCCGTGTTCATAAATGGCGGGGAGCAGTTTTGTCATTTCATTATACCTCGGCTCAAATATATAACATCTCTCCGGCAAAGTCAAGGAAGGGTTAAGTCGTCAAGCCGTATGCCATTGGCTGACGGCAGTTCCGCTGCCCCGCCTCTCGGTCGCCTTTGGCGAACCTCGCCTTCGGCGGGCGAAGCCGTGGGCCAAGGGCGGGGCTCCTCGCCTATTTTAACCAGGGAAAAAGTCCTGGATCTGATCAATCAGAGGGGCCGCCATATTAAAGGGGAAACGGGTAAATATTTGCAGATATTCAAAGAGACGGTTTGGCAGAATCATTATATTAAATATGCCCTTAAAGGAAAAAAGAGGATATTTTTAAGCGGGGCCGGGAGGACTTTCGACAAGGTCCATTTGGTTGAAGGAACGGCGGTCGTCGAAAAGACCCTCAAAGAAGGCCGTAACATAAAAGATCAGGTATACACCCTTGACCTGGCGCGGCATCGTCTCGCCGGCTATGGCGCCAGGACGTTCATCTATCACAACCGTTTGATCCAGGAATTCGTCGAGGTTTTAGGCGATATCGAGCATAGGGAAGAAGGGCTCTTGCACCGGCTTTCCAGGGCGGATGGGAACAAGGTCCTGGACGAGTATTTTATGCTCCACCCAAGGATATGGCGCAGGGGTATTTTTGATCTGGATATAGCCCTGCACAACTACGGCCGCACTCTTGAGGGAAATATCGTGGTTTTTGATTATACGAATATCCAGGACTTTTATCCGGGATCGCCTGAGCTGACGGCCGCCAGTAAAATTACCCTTTATTCAAACAGGAAGTTCCTGCCGCCATGGCTGGTGGAAGACTACGATGATAAAGCGAGGGATTTTAACGACGAGATGGAAGAAGAATTCCGTCGCACGCCATTTGGCAAGAATAAATACTGGGAAAAGGATATTGAAGAAAAGACTCCCTGGGGGGTCCTGGGATTTCCTCATCCCTATCTTGGGGAAACAAAGAAAGACGCCTCCTCGCCGGTTGCCGGCGCGGCGGATGAGGATGGCCGGCGGATCGCGGCAGCTCTCAAGGATCTGGGCCGCTGGTGGGAGAAAGAGCACCGGGCCGCCTGGCAAAAAGGCCGGCACTTTGAGCCGTCGCAAGACGCGGGAGATTTCAAAAAGCTGTTGAACCATCTGGGTGAGGAACGTCTGGTGACGATTGACGACCGGGATTCGGCCACGCTATTTTCTATCTTTGCAAAGTTGGGTCACGGTCAGCAGGCGCGTCAGATCGTCAACCGCCTTTTTATTCTTGTCGCCCGCCTGTTGGACACCTTGGCTGTTTTTGAAAAAGTCTTCGACCACACGCCTTCCTTGTTTTCTTCCGGCGAGAGCCTCGTTGACCTGACGCACTGGGAAGAGGACACACGGTCTAAAGAAGGTTACTTGATAGATCCGGCCACGGCCCGTATCCACTTTGATCTTGATTACTGGATCGGCCGAGATTTCCGAGCGATCGAAATTGAGATGAGAGAAAAAGCTGCCAGGGTCATGGCCGCCTCTCTCTTTGCCGCGGGGCGTTATTACGTCGGGCGGGATTTAAGTCTTCCAGGCTATCCCCGGCCCTTGGGAGACCGCCTTTGGGAGATGCGGCACGACGTTGTTGTGAGCCGCCTTCTTTGGGAGATATTGGGCCCCACGGATTATCTGAATGTGTTTTCACGGGACTTAAGGCGCGCGGTGGAGACCTTGCGTGACCAACGTGATCCATCCACGCTTTTTGTCCACTTCGCGATCCTTGAGGCGGTCATCGCGTTGCATGGCCGGGGCAAAGTCACTGACACATTCTCCCTGGTCCTCATCGCGCAGATGAAAGAATCCAAAGAGCTGTTGGGGGATGCCGTCGCGGCGGCGTTGAGCGCGACATTGTTTGAGGAGATCCTGGCCGCCGGGTCCTACGAGGATTTTCTTTCGCCCCGGGCCCGGGGTCTTTCGGGAGACCTGCGCGATGTCTTCCTTGCCACGTCCGTCCGGCGGCAGGGGGATGAAGGCGTTACTTTCCACGCCAACTTCGGCGTTCCCGACGTTGTCAAGCGGCTGGCGCGGCTTTTAGGCGAGAGGCTGCGCGTCAAGACGTTTCATATGAGCGAGTCTTTGATGGACTACTTAAGGACACACGCGCCTGTCCAGCCGTTCCTTCCTGAGAATCGCAAAGTAACTCCCGTGGTTTCGTTCTTCGCAGGCCGAAGACAGACGGTCAAGCGCCCTGGAAACACAAGGACGTCCGCTCAAGGCAGGGCCCTGGATCAATTGTCGCGTTTTATAGAAAAAATTTATAGGCACGGCGGGGATGTGGCGGCGGATGAAGCTGTATTAAAGGGAATGGTGTCGCGTATTTATCATCATGACATCAGATGGGTGGCTGAACACGCCCTGCGCGTGATGAAGATAGCGCTCCTTATCGCCGCTGATTTAAACCTGGATTCCGGGACGACGAAGGCCCTTTGTGAGGCCGCGCTTCTTCATGACATTGGCAAGGGTGCCAACAAGCGGTTTATCGAGCTGACGAATAAAAAGGGCCAGTTCCGGCTGCAGGAAAGATTGGAATTCCTGCGACATCCGTTTTTGTCCCTGGTGATTTTAAAAGGTGCCCGTATCACGCTGTCCCGGCTGACCGTCCTTTTGATCGAATATCATAATCACCGCAAGGACTTTATCCGGCAGACGCGCGACGAAAAGTATCTGTGGCCTGAATTTGTCATTCTTGAGCTGGCCGACTCGATAGACGCCGCACGGTCCAAACGGCCGTACAACAATAACGGTCCCGAGAGAGTTGTCAAAAGAGTTGACGCCATTATCGGCGAGATTGAGGCCGCGTGGGAGCCTTACTTAGGCGGAGATGAGGCTGTCAGCGTTAGGGTGCGGGAGGTCTTCCGTCGGGCCCGCGTCCGCGAGCGGGAAATCGCCGATATTGAGAGGATTTCCTCGCCTGTATCCGATGAAGATCAGGAAAACCCGAAATCGATCCGGCTGGTGCGTATTTCTTACGAGGGGAAAATCATTGAGGTTTCCCCCGAGGTGGCGGAGGTCTTAAACGAATCCCTGGATAAAGAAGAGTACCGCTGGAATAAACTGAATATATCTCTTAGCCACTCACTGGAAGACCTCACGCCCGGCGAAAGAAAAACCATTTTCAAAAACGATGTTTTGCGCAAGATGGGAGGGGCTTTCTGGGCCAGCGGCAGTTACACGGATAAAGAAAAAGATTTCTTGGTCATCAAGGCCCTGGAGGCGTTTTCGCTCAATCATTTGACGGAATTGCAGCTCAAGGCCTTGCTGCTTCTTATCAAGGGCCCCTCTTTGAGTTTGTCGGATTTAAGCGCGGGGCTCCACGCGGACCGTAACTCCGTCTGGGAAAGCCTGCGGGGGTATAAAAGAATACGGCCCTATGATATCCTCGCCCGCTGGATCATGAAGGAGCGGCCGGATCTTTACGCGTATATTTTGGAAAAAGAAAAGCCTGCCTTGCCGGCGTTAATCGCGCGTCTTGTCTTATTTGTCTATCCTTTAAACTATCGGGAAAAGAATGTCCTGCTTTCTTTCCTGGATGAGGCTTATGAGGATCGCGGCCTTCTTCTTCCTTCGCAGTATGACGCCTTGCGCCTGAAAATTATCCGGCAGGATCTCTCCTTGCGTGAGATCGCCCGCAAGACAGGCATTTCGCGTAATAGTATATCCGCGGTATTTTTAGGAGTTTTGTCCCGCCGGAAATCGGGCAGTGAAGAGAGATCTTCCCGCGGAGGGTTGGACATCTTGGGGGTTTACATCCGTAAACGTGCCCCCAAACTCATGCGCAAATATGAGAGAAAACTTGCGGATATAATTTTCAGCGCCCTTTTAAGGCAGATGATCGAAACGGGCAACTTGGACCTGATGACCCGCCGGCATCTTTGGGACATAGCGGATCAGATATTTAAGCGCGGCGGGACCCGCGCGGCAAGAGAGTTGAAAGATCTCTTGGCGCACCCGCGCCGGCAGGATAACGCCCTGCGCCGTCTCGCCGTACAGGAAATGCTTTACGGCAGAGGCGCCGTCGAAATTCTACGTCGGTTTGTTGAGAAACAAATACCGGCAGGATTTTTCGCTGATTCTCAATACCGCGATCAGGCCATTAAAAATGATCTTAAAGGGCTCATTCAAATGGCGGCAGCCGGGGTGTATATGGATTCCTCTATTAACGCCACGGACTTGCGCGTTTTTACCCTATGGATTAATTCACCGGATGTCGCGCTGGGAGATCTCGGTTTGATGACGGGAATTAGTGATACACAGGTCCTGCGGCATGTCCGGAAAGTAACGGTTGTCTTGTCGCGGCAGGCGCCTTCATTAGCGGAGATCCTGCGGGCGCCGTTCTTCTCTCTCGTGGATTCAGCTTCTAAGATGGATGCGCATCCTGTTTTTGATACTTTGCCTCTTGACCCCCGGATTGCGTTGATGCACAAGACGGCCCAATTCAAGCTTTTATATATTATTGTGGAATTGGTGCTGGGCGGAAAAATGACTCCGGACCAGGCCAAGGCATCGGCCTGGATGATTATGCGTCCGGCGTTATCCTATACATCCGCGGCAAAAGAATTGGGTACCGGACCCAGTGGTTTGTATAACATGCTGCGCGGGCGCAAAGGATGGGAGGGCGCTGTTGAAAAGCTTGAAACGGTATTACCCGGTTTTCAGCACATTAAATTGGAAGATTTGGCGGTCTATTTTCAACAAGGCCGCGCTAAAGACGCGGAAACGGAATGGATGTATAAGGCCGCGGACTTTTTGATGTCCCCATCAAGGACAGTTGAAGATTTTGAAGATTTCTTTACGGCATTAAGCAGGGTGAATAAGAAAATATTCCTTTTATATCTGCGTCGGCTTTCGCCGGGGAAATGGGGCCGCGAAATCAGGAGATTACAATGGCTGGCCACCGCAAAGTTACGCAAACAAGGAGGCTTGTCGCGGCAGGAGGCGGCCATCCTTTATTATCGCTGGAGGCATCCCAAGGAAAGTTTAAGGAGTATCGCGGAGAAATTCGGATTACCGGAATGGAAGGTCTTTGAGGTTTTCTCCAACCGGCAGGATAGCCCGTCGCAGAAAATAAAGGTTTATTTGGAATCAGCCGGCCCTCGGGCAAGGGTTTCCTCCAGTCCTATTAGGAAAAATGGTTTTGGATTAAGTCTCGCCGGGCGGTCGCTGATGAAGGTTTTAGGCGGCTTTGAAACGGTGCCCCGTCGCGGCGCCTCCTCGCCCTTTGCCGTAATCAGAATGGTGGAACGGCAAAGGACTCCGTCGCTCCGCTATGGGCGGAGCTCTTCGCCGATTAAAATTGGCAAAGAGCGGCGGAAAGAAATCGAATCCGCCATGCGCCGGCCCGCGCCTCTGGCCGATGAATCCCTGGAGCGGGCGCTTGAACGCGTCAGGAGGTTTAAGAATAAGGACTTTCATTTCGCTATTCTGAATAAAAAAGTGCGCGCCCTTTTGGGCCAGGAGAACTCAAGCGGTATGGTCAGGGATTTCGTCGTGCGGAGTGTCTTTGGGATGGCCAAAGCGATCGACGAGGGCCGGCGCGGTCATGTCCTGGGATTGGCCGGTGAGATTTCAGGCCTCTACGAGGTTGTGTTTAATCGGGGGACTGTACTTGAGAAGTTAAGTTTCGGCCAGCTCGAGGCTGTTGAGAAAAAAGTTTATACCGGCGAGGGGCTGGTGAAAGAGTTTGACGCCGTCAGCCGCAACACGGTTTTCGAATTCAAGTTCCATTTGACCCTGCGCGATCTTTACGAACAGGTGATCGGCCTTCAGCGGAATCGATTTTCTCATTTGCGGGCTATTACGGAATTGCCGCAGTTTAGGGGTATCCGCAATGTCGTTTATTTCGGCGAAAACGACGGCGGTGTGGTCATTCAAGCGGTGCGGGAGTTTGTCAGGGGCAGACCATATTTGGCGCGGCGTATCATGTTTTCCGGCAAAGGCGGCGTTGCCGTGCGCTTCACGATCCACGAAATCCTGGAATTTCTTTTCGCGGAATCGACACTTACTTGGGCAAGGAGAGAAAACTCGCGGCATGGCGGGAGATTTTCGCCGGAGGCCGCTTTAGAGCACCGCAGGGAGGTCCAGCAGCTCGTCGGCCGCAAAGTGAAAGACCTTGCCGGCGAGAAGTTCGATGTGATCATCGCCGTCAGCAATGCCAAGCGTTCGGCCGAGCGCGCCCTTGAGAAGACCATGAGGAACGCCGGGATGGTCATGGAGGACAAAAGACAATCCAGTTCGCCGGTGACGCCGTCGCGCTTCGTCGAGAAAGCGGCGCGGGAATTGAAATCTTATGAGGAATTTTTAAAAGGCATCGGAGCGTCGGTCAGCATCTTTGGTTCCGCGCGCGTCAGGCCCGGCGAGCCATTTTACGAAAAAGCGCGCGAGCTGGCGGCGGCCCTGTCGAACGATGGCTACGGCATCATCGAGGACGCCTATCTTAAAAAACTTTTTGACCCCGGCAGCACGCCGACGGACGCGAGCTCGCCGGTCCGCCCCGCCGCGGGCGGGGCGAGATCTCGCTCGCCTCGGCTGAAGCCTTTGGCGAAGCCGGGCCCAAATCAAGGATTGGGGCGGATGGATTCTTTCGCGCATTCCTGGCACGGGGTTATCCCGCTGAAGATACGCGAAATCCTTCAGAAGGAAATCGCGCGCCTCGCCCCTGCCGCTTCCGGCGGGATTCCGCAGATTGAGGTGAGGCTTGTTTCCGTGAGCGATTCTTACCTGAACTCTATCCTTTTGAAGAAGGGTTTCCATGAGCTTTTCAGGGATCCTTTGACCGGCAAAAGATTCGACCGCGCATCGCGGCCGCGCGGCATAGCGCGGCTTGTTAAATGGCTTTCCAAAGAGCAAGGCAGGCCGCGCGATTATTATCAGCAGATCCCGCCGAGAAATCTCTGGGGGATGTATGACCAGGAGCTGGGGTCCCAGTACTTCCAGCGGCATCTTCTGGAAGGTCTCAAAGAGGACAATGTCGAACATATTTACCAAGTGACCGTGAAAGACCGGGGAGGTGTTGTTAGAAGATGGACGCTCAGCCTTCAGAATAGCGCCGGAAAGATCGTTTTGAAGTTGCCAATACCGCGCGATACGCCTCAACAGGAAGCCGCGCCTCCGGAGGCGTACCGTCGAGCGGCGATGGAGGTCATCGCGATCAAGATCACCTTTGACCGTTACGGCGATTTGGACCGTGTTCAGCGCAGGGCGTTCTTGTCAAGGATCAGCGCGTTTCTAAAACAGGAAGAGGCCCGTGACTTCCATCCGCAGGCCATTATCTTGTTGCGCCGGGTTGCCGGGGACGATCCGTATTTCCGCGAATACGCCGGCAATATTCTGGCGAAGGCCGAACGCGAAGGCCGCGGCCAAGCCGCCTCCTCGCCCGTCGCCGCCGGGCAGTGGGTCAGGGAATGGGCGCAAGGGATGCGCTTGCGGGATAAAAAGACATGGGACAGCCTTGAAAGCCTGTTTGAAGAAACGGTGGCCGGTGTGATGGCGGAGGACGCGGAATCTATCCCTGATGAGGCCAGGATTGTTCTTATGGCGTCGGTCCATCCGCTGGAAACCGCGCTGGCGTATTTTGAGGAAGACATTTTGCGGACGAAGGAACTCACCGTCTGGACGCATCTGGTGAAAGGACATTTTCTGGCGTCCGGCGCGTTTTCGCTTTTGACCGGCGTCGGCTATTTCGATGCCCGCCGAAAGGCCGCGTCTTCACAAGATGGCAGGCTGGGCAAAGAAAACCCCGCCTCCTCGCCGGTGGGGAGAAGTCCGGGGCTGCTTACGCCGCAAGAACAAAGGGTTGTGAGGGCATCGGATTTTGCGGGACATAAGAGCGCCATTTATCCCGGGTATTTTTATAAATTTGATGGGCTGGGGATCGATGTCATCCGGCAATCTCTGCAGGTGTTTGACAAAATTGTCCTGCTTGTCTTAAGCCAGGACCCGAGGATCGGTCATCCGGTATTACAGAAGATTGTTGACCGGGTTTATGGAGTTACCAAAGATTTATTGGGGCCTGATGAGTTTGAAAAAATCACCGTTCTGGGAATTCCGGACAGAGAGGATGTCGCTGGATTCCTTAAGGAAGCGAAAATCTCCGGCATGATCCGGAAGTTCCACCGCGTGGAGTCTGATGATGACCTGAAGCTTGAAGTTGAGGCGGAGATTTCACGCATCAATTATGAGGATTATCGTCTCCAGACCATTTTTGTCATACCTTCTTACAAATATCTCCAGTTGCCTCGCGATGAGGAGTCTCAAAAGAAATCGGAAGGCTATCGTAAAGCCGTTACCGGCATGTTGAAGGCAAGATTCCCGAGGGACCCTCTTTATCTGAGTACATTGTCCCGTGAAGAATTTGAGCGTCTTATTGAGGAAGAGTCGGCATCCGTGTTGGAAATATTGGGTGAAGAAACACGGGATCTCGACGCCAATATTGCCTTTTATGCCGGCAGTTTTGACCCTGTCACCAACGGCCATTTGGAAGCGATTAGACAGGCATCCAACATTTATAAAGGGATTATTGTCGGGGTAGGGGTTAATCCCGGCAAGACTCCGATGTATTCTCCGGAAGTCAGAAAACAGTTGATGGAGGAATCGCTGATAAGTATAGGCATCAAGGACGTTAAGGTCGTTATTTATGACTCCACCACGCCTACCGTCCGTATCGCCGCGCGGTTGGGGGCCGGGACGTTGCTGCGCGGGGCCCGGAATGTCAAAGATATCAAGGACGAATTGATTTTGGCCTGGATCAATCAAATACTCAATCGAGAGATGCGGACGGTTTTGATTACACCACATGAATATGAGGATGTCAGCTCTTCCAAATTGAGGGAGGAATTTCACGCGGGGCGGGACATTTCCAAGCTGGCGCCCGGCCCTGTCTTCTCGGAAATGATGAAAGCAAGATTCGCCGGGATCAAGAAGACGACTCGCATCATCGGTGTAGTCGGCGGCATTGCTTCCGGGAAAACCACAATTCTTAATGAGTTTGAAAAAGATAAAGATACGGAGGTTATCAATCTACATAAGCTTGCGCATAAGGTGTTAGAGAAAGAAGAAGTGATCAATAAATTGGCGAAATTATTTGGCAAGGGGATATTAGCGGGGGGCAGAGTTGATCGCGCGAAGCTTCGGGACATTGCTTTCGAAGATGATAAAAACCGGTTTCTTTTAACAAGTGTTGTCAACGCTCATATATTTAGCGAGACGCACAGATTAATAGTGGAAACAAAGGAGCATAATCCCCGCGCCCGACTAATCGTGTTAGAGGGGATAAGAATGGTGGAGGCCGGCATGCACCGGTTTATGGATGAAATCTGGTTTGCTGATGCCCCCGAAGAAGCGAGAATACAACGCGCCCTCTCGGATGAGACCAGGGTGGCCTTAGACCGTCGTAAGGTCGGGAAAATTATTGAAAGACAACGGTCAATCCTTGAGATATCAAAAGAAAAAGCTGATGTTATTTTTGACAATTCGAAAGATTTAGATCATTTGAGGGATCAGGTTTCGAAGAGAGCGGCGATTGAATATCTCCGGTATAAATGGAATCAAACCCTGGAAAGAGCGAATGTTCGTGATGAGGGCGGAAGGGCATTTACCCGCATTATTGAAAAATATATGGAACCGCACCGGTATTATCATAACGTGTTGCATGTCGCGGCTATCTTTAGAACATTGGATGAGTTGCTCGAGTCCGGCGAGTTGGATGAATTATTCGCGGCGGTTGCGGAAGAAGAGGTTGTCGCGTTTATGTCGGCCATATTCCTGCATGATGTTATCTACAACGCCGCCACAAAAGGGGAGGACGAAGACCAGAGCATGGAATTTGCTGAAGAGGTTTTAACCGAGTTAGGTTTTCTTGGAGCAATTATTAATAGAACAAAATACTTAATCAATCTAACAAAAACACATCAAGTTGATTCACGCGATTTGTTGGCCCAAGTATTCATGGACCTGGATCTGTCAATTCTTGGAGCGGAAACAGAAGTGTTTGATCGTTATGATCGGAGCATACGGAAAGAGTATTCCAGATACGATATCAATGCTTATCTTTTTGGAAGATCGGCTATATTGAGAGATTTTGCAGAGAAAGCGAGAGGGGGGCAAATATTCTATCATCCCGCTTTTAAACGAATATATGGACAAAGGGCCCAGGAAAACCTGGAGAGGATAAGCAAAGTTTATGAGCGATGGTTTACACGATATAAGATACTTCGTGGAGAATGGAGACAATTCCTGCAGAGATTTGATATTGAAGACATCAATGATCAGAAACTCAATGATTTCTTTGAAAAATCTATTATGAATAAGAAAACTAATGCCTCCTCGCCCCTCGGCCAGCCTCGGGACTTCCTTTGGTCGCCGGCCGGCGGAGGTTTATCTCTTGAGCGCAAAGTTATGTATATTCTGGAGAGCTACTCCGACATCTTAAAAGGTCTTAAAGAGGACAATGTCGAACATATTTACCAAGTGACCGTGAAAGACCGGGGAGGTGTTGTTAAAAAATGGACGCTCAGTCTTCAGAATATCGAAGGACAGATCGTCCTGAAGTTGCCAATACCGCGCGATACGCCTCAACAGGAAGCCGCGCCTCCGGAAACGTACCGTCGAGCGGCGATGGAGGTCATCGCGATTAAGATCGTCTTTGACCGTTACGGCGATTTGGACCGTGTTCAGCGCAGGGCGTTCTTGTCAAGGATCAGCGCGTTTCTAAAACAGGAAGAGGCCCAGGATTTCCATCCGCAGGCTATTGCCTTGTTGCAAAAGATTGCCGCCCAAGACCCCTATTATCGGCGATACACCAGCAATATTCTCAACAAGGCGCGCGCAATGGAGCAAGAAGGTTCCGCTTCCTCGCCCCTCGATTCTGTTCGTAAGGCGCCGGGGGCTTCGTCGCCCGGCCAAGGGCCGGTCTCCTCGCCGGTGCGCACGGTTGTGCATAAGGCGCTGGATTTTGCCAAGAAACTTATTGAACAAGATGACGCCGACGCGGCGTTGGCGTTTCTCAAACAGCTTTTGTGGGATTTGAGGATCGCGCAAGAGGTCCGTGACATCGGCCGGCTGGCCGCTGTGTGGAGCAACAGGATGGGGCTTAAGGAGGGCGAGAGCGATCAATTGCATCTGGAATATCTCCCGGGGGTTATTGTCCGCGCCGAGGCGCTGCTTCTTTTGGCCAGGGAGTCCGCGCTGGATGGTTCCATGGCATGGACCTTTAACGAGTTAGTGAAAAGGGGGTTGAGCCAGGAGGAGGCGTTATTATCCTGCGAGTTGTGGAGCACGTATTTGGATGATTTGCTCAAACAGATGAGAATCTTGACGGCGGCGATAGGGCGGTTCCTGGAGAAATTTTTGAAACGGCAGAATGACAGGGTTTTTCTGGCGGATCTGGCGTTGCTGGAAGAGGATGAAAAAGCGCTGAACAGCGACCGGTCTTTTGGGGCTATGCGCGAATACGCGGCCGTGAAACAGGCCGTGGAAGATTATGTCCGGGAGGAACTTCAGTCAAAAGGATATCCGCGGGAAACGATCGCGCGGGCCCAGGAGATGTTCCGGAAGAAAGTCATCCGGGAAGAGGATCTCTTTAACCAGGAGCACCTGGTCATGAGGATGCTAAAGAAAAATAATTTCCCGACTTTGGCGGCCCGGTTGCGGGAGCTCGTCTTGACAGCTCCGGCGAGGGTTGAACAGCTCGCCAGGGCGTTTGTGAACGCCAACCGCTTGGCCATCAACGGTATTCTGCGGCAACTTGACGAAGCGGCGGCCGAAGAGGTCCTGCGGGCGCTTGTTGAATTTCGTCTGGCTTTCTTGCGGGGCACGCCGATGACAGAGCAGGAACTTGAGGATCATCTGGCCGGTATCTGCGGCATGCGGCGGGATTTGATTGATTTGCTGCTGGCGCGCGTCCGCCTCTGGCAGGGCGGCCTGCCGCCCGTCCGCCCCGCTTCTGGCGTGGAGGCCTCCTCGCCCCTCGATTCTGTCAAAGCCCCGGGGGCTGCGTCGCCCCGCCCAAATCCCGGATTTTGGCGAGGCTCCTCGCCGGTACGCCCTGGCGATATGTTATTTATGAAATCGCAGGCGGTCTTTTTGAACGATGACCAACGTCCCTTGCAATTGCTTTTGTGGAGACTGAATAGCCTCAAGCAGAATTCTGAATATCTCTTCTTTGGACAACAGATGGGTACGCAAGACGATTATGCCGCAGGATTTGGCGGGAGGATACATCAAAATATTGCTGAAATCCAGGTCGCGGGTAATGAGAATCCTGTTTTCCTTTTGCGCGATGGCGAATACTTCCGCGTCCTTAAGGGCGGTTTTGGAAATATCACGAACATCGCTGACATCATGACCGTAATCCTTGAGCCGGGAGAGAAACGAGCGGGGGACATCGGCATCCAGAAGCAGTTTCATGCGCCGGGGTTCACTGATATGGGGACTTCTTCTTCGTTGGCAAGGAGGCTGGCGAACAAGAGAGAGGCCCGTATATCTTTATCGTCAACAGGGGGGTATTCATTCTTAATCTCTTCAGGTGTCATCCCCGAAGAGAGTGCTTCCAATATCACGTACACAGGAGTACGGGTATTTTTGATGCAAGGTTTGCCGTGCTGGATATCGGGATCTGAAACTATACGTTCTAACATGTTCGACATTTTTATCATGTTTGTTTCTCCTCTTAGGGAATATAACTTATCCATCCCACAGAGTCAAGATACTTCTTCTCTTGAGGCCATGGCCCTGGCCACTCCCGAAGTGGACGGGGGCACCGCCTCCAGCCCTCTGAGGGATGAGATCAGGAGGGTCTTCGCAGCCGGCCTCATCATAGCAGTTATGTTCAGTTTTTATCCGGCAAGGACAGGGATATGGGATGACACCCCACAGATCAAGGATGTTCTGGAGTGGGGTCTGTTTGAGAATATTTCCGCGACCATCCTCCGTCATGCCGACCTCAACGATATCGGGCATGTCATCAGTCCTGAATTCTTGCGCGCCATTCAGATTGTCGAAAGCGGGTTTGAGCCTCAAGAGGTCTCGGCTAAGGGCGCCCGGGGACTGATGCAGTTGATGCCGATCACGGTCGAGGAGATCAATGATCAATTGCGGGAGATCGGCCCCGGGCCAAGCCTTGAGGCCATCCAATCAAAACACGCCGTGTTGAGGGCTTTGTTCGGCCGCAGGCGCGGGGCCCTTGTTTTTCAGAGTGTGGTGCGTTCCCGCGAAGACAGCGTCAAGGCCGCCGCCTACCTGCTGTATGACAATCTGGATTTCCTCCGCCATCACGCGATTGTCAGGACGAAAAAAGGATTTTTGCTGAAAGAGTCAGCTGTTCCCGTCGTGCGTGACCGCGACTGGGAGCGCAAGACGATTTTGGCCATGTACAACGGCGGCAGGGGATCCGTCGTCAAGCGAATCCGCCGGCATGGAGACAAGTGGCTGTCCGTTCCCAATGGCCTGCCTATAGAGACCAGGGAGTTTATCAAAAAAGTCGAGGGTCTTTTCCCGGTCCCCGCCGCCTCTTCGCCGCTTTCGTCCGAGAATGATGAAAGAAATCTCAGGAGGATCCAGTACCAGCTTCTGCTTTTGGGGTCCAAGAGGATGAATGTCGAGGATTTCATCCGCAGGTTCCACTACAAAATTCTTCTGCAGAGGCCGCGGCGTATGGTGTTGTTGTCCAGGGATGAGCGGTTTGTCGTCAAGCTCTTCGCGTCGCGGGATCAGGGATATAACCGGGAGAAAATGTTCTTTCGAAGCATTCATCCGCGTCTGGAGCCTCATCTGAAGCCCGATGCCGTGCACTCCAGCGATGTCAGCCGCGCTTTGATCATCGAGAATCTGCAAAAGTCAGGTCTGACGCGTCTGTTTGATTTCATGCATGCCCCGGATGTGGTTGTGGCGCGCGCGCGTTTTGCCCTGAAGTCCCTGGCGGATGTGATGGCGCAGATGCACAGGATCACAGCGACAGGCCGGCGCGCCGGTTTGAAATATTACAGAAGAAGCGAGGCCGAGACGCTTGCCTCCCTCAACGCGTTGAGGGATCACGGGTTTGTCCATTTGCCTGATCCAGGATGGCTTCAGCGCTGGGAGGAGGAGGCGCGTCAGGAAGAACTGGTCCGAATTCATGGTGACGCGTCGGCCTGGAACACGTTTGTCAGCCAGCCCGGCGGCAGGTTGAGCGGCTGGATTGACGCGGAGTTCAGCCGGCTTGAGTCGCGGATCGCGGATCTGTCCGTCGTGGTGCTGGGGTTGATCGATGCCCGCAAGAACAATCCCCTATGGATCGACCGGCTCCCCGAATTGGTTGTTCCATTCCTTGAGGCCTATGCGCATGCGTCCGGGATCAGCCGGGAGAAGATCTTCGGCCTCCTGCCATATTATCTCATCAGGATCCTTGTGAAATGGGCGCATGGCGTTTACGCGGATTGGGGTTTGGGAGATTGGGCCCAGTGGCGGCTTGATCTGGTTAACAAGGTTATCGCGCGTCAGGCCGTGACCTTTGATCAATGGATGGAGATTCTGCAGGAGGAGTCAAGCGGCTATCGCATCGGCTGGGCCGGAGATGTGGATGTGGAGGCCCCCGGCTATAACGGCCCGGCGTCGGGCGTCAGGGTGAATCTCGTTCGCGGGGCGGCGGTCATCGTGCGCGGCCGGGTGCGGATTGTTCCGGAGCCGGCGGAAGTGCTTCTGGCAACGCGGATCGCCGCCGGCATCTGGACGGATATGGATTCCGGCCTCTGGCACACGGTATATCCCATGGAATTCTGGGGCCGGGAAAACAACAACTTTGTTTTCAAGGCGGTATTAACGCCGTCGAGGCAGGGACGTTTTGCCTATGTCCCGCGGTTTTCCCTGGACGCGGGCCGCACATGGGATGAGGCCCGGATGCCTTATGGCCCCGGGCTCCTGGATGTTGGCGCGCGTCGGCCGAAACGGCATGCGTCTTCGCCCGTCACCGGGAGAGAAGTTGTCTGGCGGATGAAGAAAACCCTTCATGGCCATAAGATCCATATCACCGTCGGGGGTCACGAGCCTGTGGCGCTCCATTGGGGATTGGTCAAGGAAGGCCATTGGGAATCTGTCCCGCCATCCATCTGGCCGCTCAAGACGATGATTTATGAAAACGGCCAGGCGGTTCAGACGCCTTTGCATGTTGAGAAAGATCATCGCGCGGTCACGCTGTTTATTCCTCACGCCGTCGACGCCGAAGGCGTGGTGTTTGTGTTGTATTTCCCGCGAAGCGAAGATTGGGATAACCATCAGGGCCAGGACTATTTCATTCCGTTCACACCGGCTGCCATCCATCGGGACGCGCGGGCCGCGAAAGACATTGAGCTCAAAGAGTGGCTGGCGTACGGCCCGGGATTTGATGAACAATGCTATCCCCGGGAACCTTTTGTGATTTTGGCCAAGGTGAAATCTTCCGTCCCCGGGCCTTTTATCAGCGCCGAGGTCCTGGCGACGACACCGGAAAACACTTTGGAAATCGTACCCATGACATGGCTGGCCACAACTAACGGTAGTCTGCATACGTTTCAGACGATGATCTTGCCGACGGCTTCCGGTTTGTGGCGGTATCGGATCCGCATCATGGCTTTGGGCCGGGAGTTGATTTCAGACAAAGAAGGCCGGCTTGATGTGAAACAGCCCCAGGGAGAAAGTTGGATGGAAGGGCCGGTGGCGCGTGAGATCCCGAGGGGATCCGGCCGGGATCTTCTTTGGACGGGGCATCTGTTTGTGGGTAATGCCATGGCCGCGGCCCAGGCGCAAGTCATGGGATTTGATGCCGTGCTCAATGTGGCCGATGGCATTGATCTGGTCCTGCCGGAAGAGGTGGAATATCACAAGATCGGCCTGCAGGACGGCGCTCACATCCCTATCCCCGGCGACAAACTTTTGGAGGCTGTGACATGGCTTTTGGGGATTCTGATGCATCCGGATTTTTCTGAAAGAAAAGTCCTGGTCCATTGCCGCGCCGGCATAGGCCGCGCGGGTTCGGTCGCCGTGGCGGTTGTGTATGCCGCGCATCTTTGGCCCCCAAGAAAAATTACCTATGAGCAGGCTGTGGCCTTGGTCCGGAGAGTCAAGCCTGATATTTATCCTCATCATGGCCTGCGTCAGACCCTGGAAACATGGACTCAAGAAATGATAGAGAAGTCTCTGAATGAATACGGAGAACGGGTGCCGCGCGATACAACTTCTTCGCCTGTGTCTGATGAGGGGGCTAAGAGCCCATGGACGCCCGGGAGAATTTATACGACGGCGCTTGAGCTTTGGGATCATCTTCGGGAACATCCCCGCGCGTGGAAGATATTGCGGAATTTGATACAGCAGTCCGACTTGCCGCAGCGGCATGAGATTTATCTCACCATGGGCAACGATGTCGGTAAAACCGGCCTGTCCAGCGCTTACAGGTGGCTCGATGTAAACGCGCAAGAGACTGATTTGACGGGCGAGGGCGGGGTTATCCGAGGCGCTATTGAATTTAATACCAAGGTGGCCAAGCGGGTTGACGATGCTGTGATGGCCATGATTCTCGGGCATGAGATAGGAGAACTTGCGGGACTTGGCTTTGGGATATTTTTATATTATGGGGAGATAGAAGAAATCGTCAGCCAGGAAGCCGTCTGGAGAGAGGCGGGGATCACATCTGATACGGCGCGGCTGCCCGCTGGGCGGCGCGCTTTTACCTCGGAGAGGGAGTTGATCCGTCAATGGCTCGGTTCAGGACGTTCCGAAAAAGACATCAAGGAGCGTCTCTCGCACGCGCAGGAATTGTTGGCCGATAAGATCGGCATGGTTTTGGCAACGCGCGCCGGCTATGAAGCGCGAAGCATGTTTGAATTTTTGAAGGGTTTGCGGGTGGACCCGCGGACGGGTTACAGCTATCGCACTCATCCGCCGCATGAGATCCGTCTGCGTCATTTGCAGAAATTCGTCGATTCGGGGCTCCATCGGTCCATGACCGTTTCGGACTTGATCCGGTCTTTCTCCCGTCTGGATGATGTTTCCTCCAGCCCGATGGCTCGTGGAGAACATCGGTCTATTCAGCCGGTCATCGATTGGCGGGTCATGGCGGAGGCGAAAAAGAGCTGGGACGAGGTTTTCGGCAATACCCGGCCGGTCGTTCTGGAAATAGGTTTTGGAAAAGGGGAATTTATTCTGGGACAGGCCCGGACTCATCCCGGAAAGAATTATGTCGGTATTGAGTTATTGGATTCCCGGGAGGAGATAGGATCCCTGGTTGGTCAAATCCGCCGGAGGTCCTTGCGCAATATCCGGCTTGTCTACAATATTCAGGCGGAGGTCGCGGTCCCGCAGATTTTCCGCAACGGGGAGATCAAAGAAATATTTATCCATTTTCCGCCGCCTTTCAGGAAATCTTCCCTCTTCATGTTGAGGTTTTTCTGGCCTTCCGCGCGCGGGGGCAATGTTTTTGCCCAAGGGCTTTACGATGCTCTGGCTCCGGGAGGCGGCATCCATATCGTGACGGACAGCATAGAGTATGCAAAAGAAATTGTATGGAATTTTGAGCATAACATCCATGGAAAAGTCGTTGTCAGGCGCTCTTCGCGCGTCCCCCCTTCGATGCCGCATTCTTTCGTCGGCGATGAGGGGCGGGTAATCCCCGCGCGGCGCTACATTCATATCAAAGAAACGGGGAAGGCCCCCGCCTCCTCGCCTTTGGCGAAGTCTCGCCGTGACGCGGCGGACTCGCCGGTGGAAGAAAATGTGAACAGCGCCCTGTCTCTGGGGGATGAAAATCATTTCTCCTTCAGAATCCTTCCGGAAGACATTGAAGGGTTGGCTGAGAAAAAGCTCGTTGATAAAAATGGCGCATCGTACACGGTCGTCATATCTTTCTTTTTGAACAATAAATCAACTGACAGACTTTCTTCGTTTATGCTAAAGGTGGCCAGGGAAGGCCGGGATGCATGTTTGGCCTACGCCTCATTACACATAAAATGGGATGGGCAAAGAAACATTATACGTTTAGGTTATATTACCACGGCATTGTCACGCTCCGAAGGGAAAGGTCTCGCGAAAGGCATGGTGGGCCTGATCGGCAGCGTTTCTCCTCCAGAAAGCATTATTATTTTTGACACCTCCGATTTTCCTAAATTATCCCGTATCGTCCGATCTGCGGGATTCACAAAACAGATTATTCCCGAAGAATATACTTCTAACAGTGATTACCAATACGGTTTTATGAAACCGGAGGGACAAGGGTCTCCCGCGCAGATACAAGCCGGGGAAGAAGCGGGGAGAACGCCTTCTTCGACCAAGAAAGTTCCTTCCTCCTCGCCCCTCGATTCTGTTCGTAAGGCGCCGGGGGCTGTGTCGTCCCGCCAAAATCCAGGATTTTGGCGAGGCTCCTCGCCGCTGGAGGAGAATTTATCGAGGAGTGAACAGCTAAGAAAGATTCAAAGCAGGAAATATGACGTTTTGGTCGTCGGCGGCGGGATCAACGGCGGGCAGATCGCCTGGGCGTTGCGGCTCGCGGGAAAAAAAGTCGCGCTGGTCGAAAAAGGCGATTACGGCGGCGGGACAAGCGGTAAATCAACCAAAATAGCCCTCGGCATGACGGGTTATCTGGAGCAGACCGTGTATCATTTGTTTAAAGGGCTGGTTTTTTTGAGCCCGCAGCACCTGTACCAGGCTTACGCGCATTGGCGGCTGCTGAAGGAAGTCCTGGAAGAAAGAAAACAGTTTTTGGCCCTCCATGCCGATTCCGTCAGACCCGAAGAGTTTTATTACCCGATTTACAAAGACGACCGCAAGGATTTCTGGCGGGTGAGGGCGGAAACGTGGGTCTACGATCATCTCGCGGGGATCGGGGAAAAGCATCCCCATTATCACAGGGTCATGCGCGGCAAAGAGGCCAGGGAGATGATCAGAGAAATCGGTCTGAAAGAAGATGGCCTGAAGGGGATCGTCACCTATTGGGACGCGCGCCTGAATGACAAAGAGCTTGCCCGGAGAATTATCCTTGAGGCCGCGGCCTTCGGTGTTGATGCCGTGAACTATGTCCGGGCGGAGATCCCGCCGGAAAAAGAAGGGGATTCATGCAGAATCAAAGTCGAAGATGTCCGTACGGGAGGCCGTTATGAACTAAAGGCCAGGGTCGTCGTTTTGGCCTTGGGGCCGTGGATGCCAGGTGCCGCGCGGAGAAGGGGAACTCATATCATTGTTTCCCCGCGGCTGACGGATCATTCGGTGATCCGGCTTTCTTCGCGGGGCGGCGCGCTTTTCATTTTACCCCTTAAAAACGCGAGCCTTGTCGGAACGACCGATGTCCCGACGACTGCCGACCCGGACAGCGAGGAGGTTTCCGAAGAGGACATCCATTATCTTATTGATGAGGTCAACCGGAATCTTGACGGGAACAAACAAATTTCCCTTGCCAATGTCAAGGGGACCTTTGCCGGCCAGCGGGTGCCGCTCAAGGGCATGAGAGAAGGCGATCCGGCCTGGCATATCGAGATCACGCAGGAAGGGGGCATCTTTGGGCTCTTCGGCACCGGGAAACTGACCACCAGCCGGCTGACGGCGCAAAGAGTTTCCGATCGGGTCGTTGAGTACCTGCGGCATCAAGAGAATTCCCGCTCTTCCAGCTCGCCCATCGCCGCTGATACGAGGGGAGCTGATGCCGCCACGGTTCAAAAGGCAAACGAACTGCTTTTCCAACTACGCAAAAAAGAGAATAGAGACGCTGTGGTAGACAGGCGGCAATCCGCCGCCCTGCTTAAGGAAAGACCCGCCGTATTTTATGAACAGCTTATGAATGGCTGGGATGAGCAACAGCGCGGTCAATACGGCACAATCGCGAAGAGATTCGCCAATCAGGTTGTCCGTATGAATATCTCTACGCCTTTTCATGAGCAATTAATGACTGAAAATGTGGTAAGGGCGGCCGGCCGGCTTTTGCTGGAGGAGATCAAGGCGCTCGCGCTTTACTACAAGCCGGGCAAGAAGTTGGCAAATATACTTGTCAAGGCCGGAGCGGATAGAATATTAGAGATGCGCTCAATAGTCCACAGGCAACCCTATCCATATCCTGGCGCGATCATTCAGAGCAGTTTCAGCGCGCCTGACCCGGAGGAGCATTTTAACCGCAAAATCTCCGAGTTTGATAACGCTGTTGAGGCCGTCAAGAATGAGTTATTGCCGCGCAAAAAGCTCTTGCCTGAACAGGCATACGACGAGGCCTATAAGATTATATATAAGAAATTCAACGTTTACAGATATCACTACAACAAGGCGCTGCAGCAGGTTTTGGATATGGTAAGCCGGAGCGGAGGAGGCGCGGCCGTAAAACTTCCAGAATCATTTGAGCGTATATTCATCTCGCTCGGATCGGCGGTCCATGACATTGACCTTCGCGTAAATCCATCGGCGTATTCTATAGAGCGCAACGATGTTATAAAAATATTTTTTGAAGAACCCCGGACAGCCCGGCGGGATTTCTATCAGGGATGGGCGAAGGATAAACTGGAACGATACAAGATGGAGTTATGGAAGATTTTTAGAAAATTCAGGGAGCAATCAAAATCCGCCCTGCGCGATATCAAAGATGAAAAACAGCGCGACGCCTTGCGGGAGACGATCAACCAAAGGGTATGCAGGGATTTTGTCAAGCCGCTGGCTCAAGCGGCGGCGTATCTGGAATTAGAGGTCAAGAAGAAATCTGTGGAGGAGGCATATGAGACATTGAAGCAGAAGCCCGATTGGGTGACGCCATCCGAGATTCCCGCCGAAGAACAAAAAGCGCGATGGCAGGTAATATTAAAACAACTTACGGGGCGGATTGTCAGCGATGAGCTGCTTGCCAGGCTTATAGCCGGGGCGTTTGATGAGGAGGTTGAAAGGCTTAAGGGCGCGGAAGAAGGCGCCGGCAAATCCGCGCCCGGTTCCGGCGGAGAAGAGGAATATTATCACCTCCGTCTTGGGAGGGGTTCCTCGCCGGTGGGGAGCAATCCGGAAGATGAGGACAGAAAAGAGAACGATGGATCCGATATCTTGAAATGGGTTGATGGTGTACTTAAAAAGGCGAGGGGGGCTGACGCGGCCGTTGAGATAGCGGACCATCTCTTCATGAGGTATCTGATAGATGGCAAGGATCACAAAGAGGAGGAGCTGGTCTTCTCGCGCGTTCTTGATCATCCCTCCAGGCGGTCTAAAAAAACCAGGTTGTTTTTGGTTGAAGAAATCAAGGCCAGGCTGGATGCCCACCGTTCGGTACACATGAGGGCGTGGATAGAAGGAATGATTATTCGTGCCGTGAAAGAGGACGAGGGAAACGGCAAGAGGCTTTATGGACATGGGGCGGATGTGACAAAAGACATTTTGGCATACAGCAGGAAGCAGGCCATGCTGAAGTCTGATTTGTTAGATATCCTTGAAAGCATCGTACGGAATCCTGGCCGTGATGTCCACTATCCGCGGTTGGTCAAATTGACAGAGAGGATTAAAGACGCGTTAGCCGGCCGGGTGCCGTCGGTTGATATCAAGCGAAAGCCGAAGGAGGAGACCAGCGTCGAAGACGTAAGGGATGCCCTGGATAAAATATTGCGCGAAGGAGGCAAGATCGATCATCTCAGCCTTCATCGGAGGGGTGGGATGCGGTGGTTGTTGGACAGAATAGACTACTGGAAACTCTATTTGCCGACCAAGAACTTCCGGCCGAAGATGTTCCGGCATTTCGGGTTTGAGGTGCCGGAGACAGAAGGGGAAGAAATTGATATCACCAGCAACAAGAGCCTTAATGAGGAGGGGAAGACGCTGACCAACGCGTATGTGGAGTTGATCAAGTCTTATGGCGCGCGCGCCCGCAAGGGGGATAAGGCGGCAGAGAGATGGATCGAGATCACCAAACACGCGTATCGTAAATTGATAGGACATAAATGGAAGTTAGTCTATCCCGAGCGATGGAAGAATTTGAGCGCCGCAAAAGAAGGAAAAACGGGAACAGCGCCTGATTCCGAAAGGACGAAAGAGGTCTCCTCGCCACTCGATTCTGTTCGTAAGGCGCCGGGGGCTTCGTCCTTCGATCCTTCGACTAACGCTCAGGATCGAACCCTGAGCGCAATCGAAGGGTTCGACAGGCTCAGGACTCGGCCTGAGCGAAGTCGAAGGTCTTCGTCGCCCCACCAGGATCTGGCCTCTTCGCCGGTGAAGGTCGGCGGGCAGATATCTGGGGAAGATTGGATTGTCGCCCCCCTCCAGCATTTTCTCAATAGCAGGGTGGGGAAGACACACCTGTTAGACATGCAGGATATCGCCGCGCCTTTAAAGGGAAAGGTCGTGATTGCGGCGCGGGGGTCAGAAGGTGAAATATCTCAGTATGTAGCCGTTATTTACTATCCGTGGGAGGCCTTGCGATTCAAGAATAATAAAATGCCACCCAAGGAACATATCCGGAGGGCATTTGCTTTCACAGGATTTTTTATCCAGGACGGGAAAGCGGTTATCTCAATGATTCAAAGCGATATCCACGGTAGTCTCAGCGACAGTTATAAAAAGAAGCTGGCAGACTGGCCATTGATATTGATCGGGGTGGCAGAGCGATACGTCCGCGGCCGGGATGCCGGCGAAATCATGATTGTTCCCGCCAGGCACCAAATTGAACAATATCTTGATTTCCCCGAGAAACTGGCGAAAAAAATCTACGATGAACCGGCCCTGAAGATGGGATACCTTTATGAAAAACTCGCGAAACCGATGGTTATAGACGGTTTCTTCGTTCGTTTTGTGTATCATAAGAACCTGGCAACATTCCCTCCCGGGGACGGACGCGCCTCCTCGCCCCTCGATTCTGTTCGTAAGGCGCCGGAGGCTTCGTCGCCCCGCCCAAGGCGGGGCTCCTCGCCGCTGGAGGCATCTGACAACACATCGGACAGATTTGAGTTTGTTGAGGAGACTGATGCTGACGGCAATCTCACGGCTCGCATGGGGGAAATCAGTTTTCAGGAATCCAGCCACGGCATTTACGTGAGCAATCAATATGCCGGCTATTTCATTTTCAGGAAAGAAATGACACAAGACGGAAAGCCGAAATGGCTTATCACGAATGTCTCGCTTGATCCATTTTGGCGCGGCAGAGGCATTGTGACGAAGGTCGCGAGGTGGTTTGTGGACAGGGCCCGGCGGGAGAACGCGCTGGTAGAGATCAGCAACATCGGCAACCCTCTGATGATCGCCATAGCCGATAAATTGTTGTCGGACGTATCTGTGACCGTTTTTATGGGCACGAACCAGCTTTTGGCCATGGAGGTGCTTGGGCCGGTGATGGTTTTATATGGCGATGAAGAAATCGGTGAACTGAAAATTCAGGACGGTGTCATCGCATGGAGTCATTTGCGAAAACATTTCCAGGCATTCGCAGAGGAGAATAGAGTTGTTATCGTCGAAAAGATTTTGGGGAGGGAATGGAGACCGTTGTATTTCAAGCTTTACAGCCGCCATCATCTTCCGGCGCTTAATATGGGCAAATTGTTCAGGGTGGTGGAGATAGTTAGTCCGGCCGGCGGCACTTGCGGCCGCTTGCACTTTGACAAGGACGGCGATCTGGACAGCCGTAAATCTTATGTGCGGGAAGAGATAGAGGCCGCGGTGGAGGGTTTTAAAGTTAACATCAAAGCTCCGGGCGGCGGCAGATATGGATTGGGGGCTTATCCGCGCGGGGATATCCATCTTACAGGCACCCCGCGCGGCTCCTCGCCCCTCGATTCTGTCAAAGCCCCGGGGGCTGCGTCCTTCGACAGGCTCAGGACTCGGCCTGAGCGAAGTCGAAGGCCTTCGTCGCCCCGCCAAGGGCGGGGCTTCTCGCCGGTGAGGAATAACAGATCGGGACGCGGGGCGCCGCGGAATGATCTGGGGTATCTGCCGTGGGAGGCGAGATATTTCTCGTGGAAGAGGGAGAAATTCGGCGAAGAGGACATCCGCGGCATGCTGGCCAAGCATCACTGGAGCCGGGCCGCGGCCGCGCGGGAAATCGGCATCACCCTTGATCTTCTTAATACCTGGCTGGATGATTCATATCCGGCGCTCCGGCAGGAACAGCGCCGGCAAAGATACGTCTATCTTGCCGGGTTCATCGGCGAGGCCGGGCGGAAATTCTGGGGGAGGGAAGAGATCGCGTTTTCCATGGGGGTCACTCCCAGCGCCTTGAGCAACGAGATCATCAAGCTGGAGGCGGAGCCGGACCAGATCAAAAAGCTCCTGCGGGAACTGCGGCAAAGGGACCTGGAAAATCTCGCGATGCTTTTCAACAGGATCAAAGAGAGGGCGGGCGTGGACCATATTGTCCTTTACGAGGAGTTGCGGCGGGAAAAGCGGGAATTCCTCGACCAGGTGTCCGGCCAAAAGGGCTTGTTGAAAGCGCCCAGCCTGGTCACGGTCCGGAATAACATTTTAAGCGCTGAAGGCCGCAAGTCCGCGGTGTTTGAGCTTTTCCGAAAACAGTTCGCGGACATGGCCGATGAGGCCGGCGGCGGCCTCGCGAAGATCGTCGGCAAAATGGGCCGTGAGGTCAAAGACACCATTCCGGTCCGGCTTTTATTGAAGCCTTATGGGGTTCTGAAAGCGGATAAGGACCGCCCCTCGCATGGAAACGGGGCCGGCAGGCCGGCGCGGAAAGAGGACAGGCTCGCGGCGCTTATCCGTGAATTCAGCAACCCCGCGCCCGGGGCCGCGCGGCAGGAAAATATCGGGGAGGATTCGAAACGCCAGCCCCGGCTGGTTGTCGAGGCCATGCAACGGGTCTTGGGGGACAACGTGGACCACTGGCAGGCGTATCCGCGGCTGGCGCCGATATTTTTAGACGCCTTTGCCGTGATCAAAGAGAACCCTGGGGAACTTTTGGAAGATATTTATGTTTATTTGAACGTGAACCGGACCATCAGCCAGCCGCTTCTTACCCGCCAGGTCCTGGCGTTCAAACGTCTTGAGGCATTTTCTAAAATATACCCCAAGGAATTTGTCCAGCAGATAGAATCCTGGCAGGAGGCCTCCGAAGGGAAAGACGTCTATCAAATATTTATTGTCAAGAGGTTCCTCGACGGGCCAGGCGGCAAGATTTATAAAAACGCTCTGCTCGCGGCCCGCCCGCCTGCGACGCCGGAAAATGGACCCTCGCAGGCACCCCAACAGCGCGGGGAACAAACGCTTCCCCAGGAACCGCCGACCGATGCATACGCCGCCGAGGCCCATGGGTTGATCAGAGAGATCGGCGATGTCGATGACGCCCGCCGCTACCGGGAAATCCGGGCCTCACTGCCGGGACTTGTGAAGAAGCTGGTTGTTTTAAGCGAGCAAAGCCCGACGGCCCGGAAGCATTTGGCGAGGCTGCTGGGGATGGCCCATAACGGCGTCGGGACGCTGTCCCGGGAGATTTACGCGCAAAGCCGTGAGGAAAAGAAATCCTCCTCGCCCCTCGCCACGCCCTGGGCCGCGCCGAGGAGTTTTGGCAAGGACATTGTTTTGGTCCCGACGGGAATTGGCTGGATCGGATTGAACCTGGTGGCTCCGTCCCAGCCGCTATTTGATTTTGTCGTCAGGATTGATGAGCTCTTGAAGATAAGGGAACGTAATTTGCGGTATATTGCGGCGTTGTGGTTTGCGCGTTATGACGAATGGGAAAAGACTCAGCCCAAGCGTAAGAAGAGGGATGTGGTTTCTGCGAGCCTCAAGGAAGCGATGGTTGCAGGGTTCAGGGTTCAGGGTCTAGGGTTTAGGGGATCCTTTGGCGGGGACTTCCTCCGGCCGCAAGGATCAAGGAATAACGAACAGTGGTCAGTGACCAGTGATCAGTGGCCAGTGGCCAGTGGTCAGGAAAACATCACACGAACGACGAGCGACGAAGTACGAGGTACGAGTTCTGCCGTCGGCGCGGTGGTGCAAGTCTCTTCCTCGCCGGTCGTTGATCCGAGTGATCCTGTTTGGCAGGATTATCTTGCTTCACGCATTAACAGGGCAGAATTTTCTACCAGCGGTTTCATTTCGAAATGAAGAATCGTATTCTATTATATTGCAATAGGTTGCGTTATCCTTGGCTGGTTCGCCGGCCTTGTTTTTGTGCGATGATATGTTAAACTTTAACCATTAGAAAGCGTTTTCGCGATATCACCGCGGAGGCTTGCCCGTCGGAACGGAGGACATGAGATGGTGAACGTCTATACCAGGAAAAAACACACAAAATTATCTTATAAAATTTTGTCCGCCTTTATCACCCTTACGTTTGTTTTTACTTCTGTATTACCACCCGGCTATGCTCAAACGATCAGCACTTTGAACCTTCCCGTCCCCGGCGCGATGGTCACGCCCAGCGCGGCGTTCGTGCCGGTTTTGTTAAAGGGCATGACGATTCATCCTGACAACCCTTTGCAGTTTGACTTCATTATTGACAGCGGCAATACCGATTTTAAGGAAGACAAAATCAAAACCGAGTCCGAGCGTCTGGTCAAATATTTCCTCGCCTCCATGACCATCCCCAAAGACGACCTTTGGGTCAACCTTTCGCCGTATGAACAGGACCGGATTATTCCCGACGAACTGGGCAAAACCGAGCTCGGCCGCGACATGCTGGCGCAGGATTATATCCTTAAACAATTGACCGCGTCGTTGATGTATCCGGAGAAAGAGCTGGGCAAGGAATTCTGGGATAAAGTTTACCAAAAGGCCAAAGAAAAGTTTGGGACAACCGAGATCCCGGTCGATACTTTCAACAAGGTCTGGATCCTGCCCGAGACCGCGACGGTCTATGAGCACGGGCAGACGGTGTACATCGTGGAAGCGAAGTTGCGGGTGATGTTGGATCAAGATTATGTTGCGGGCAACGTAGGGGCGTCCCTTGTGGGCGCCCGTGCCAAGGCAGGGACAAGCCCTGCCCCTACGGGAAGCAATATTTCTACGTCTATTATTCGTGAAATTATTTTGCCCGAGATTGAACACGAGGTGAATTACGGCCAAAACTTCGCGCCCCTGCGCCAGATCTACCATTCGCTCATTCTCGCTAAGTGGTACAAGGAAACCATCAAAAACAGCCTGCTCTCTAAGATTTATATCGACCAAAAGAAAATCGCCGGCGTCAATCTCGACGACGTCACCCTCAAGGACCAAATCTACGCCCGGTATATGGAGGCCTACAAAAAAGGCGTCTTTAACTACATTAAGGAAGACTATGACCAACTAAGCACCCAACCCATCCCGCGCAAGTATTTTTCGGGCGGAGAAGAACTCACGAAAATACCTTTAAACCATGCCAAACTAAATAGTCCAGTTAAAGGGTTTTTAGGTAAAGGTTTTGTGCTGCTTATTACCCTTGCTTTGACAAGTGTTCCAAATACTTCTTTCTCTCAGTCTATTTATGTCAACACTGATAGAAATCAATTACAAAGTGATTTGAAAAGAAATCTTAGCGAAGAAATGCGGCAAGCTGCATCTAAAGGAGATTTTTCTAAAGTACGTGTTTTGTTAAATTCGGGCGAAGATGTAGATGCGCAAGATTCGGAAGGTGTTACAGTTTTAATGATTGCATCTGAAGCCGGACATAGTGAAATTGTGAGATTTCTCCTGGATAGAGGAGCCGATCCTAATCATATGGATGATTACACGGGAACATCGCTGCTAGCGGCAGCTTTCGGAGGACACATACAAGTAGTAGAGTTACTCTTAGATAAAGGAGTTAATGTAAATACCCAAAATCATTTTAAAGCCACTGCTTTAGATTTGGCGGCTCAGCAAGGATATCTCGAGCTTACAAAATATTTGATTACAAAAGGTGCAGACATAAATCACAAAGATTTTAACGAGGCACAACCTATACATGCTGCGGCAAGAGGTGGTCATACAGCAATTGTGAAACTTTTTTTATCCAAAGGGGTCGATGTAAATGCTAAAGAAAAGAATGGTGTTACAGTTTTAGAGGAGGCTGTTCGTTGGGGGAAACTAGAAACTACGGCATTGCTTTTAAATAAAAAGGCTGATGTAAATAGTGTCTCCAGCGATTTCACTCCTTTAATTCAAGCATCTTGGCACGGATACGGAGAAATTGTTAAATTATTATTATCAAATGGCGCGGACATAAACATGAGGAATTCTTTGGGAGCTACGGCTTTGATGTTTGCTTCTGCAAAAGGACATGTTGGCGTAGTAGAAATTTTGCTTAAAAATGGGGCTAAGGCAAACATAGTTAATAATGCAGGGAAGTCCGCGATGGATTATGCAAAAGAACAACAAAATAAAGAGATAATAGATCTTCTCAAAAAAGCCAGTACAGATGACAATTCCTCATTGGATAGAAATCCAGCGTTCAATCCCTCCGACCAATCCAGCCCCTCGACTACGCTCGGGGCCAGTGGTGAGCAGGGTCGAACCACAAGCTCACCGATCGCGCCGCGGGAAGCGGAGGCGAAGATTAAGGGGAAGCTGGCGCCGGAACATCATCGTCTTGTCAACGATACCCATGTCCAAGTGGCTATGGCTTATGAAGGGGATTTTGATGTCGTGTATCATGCCGGCCCGCCGGAGGGCATTGAAATTACCCGCGCCAAGGCGGTTGGCCAATCCAGCCCCTCGACTGCGCTCGGGGCCAGTGGTGAGCAGGGTCGAACCACAAGCTCGCCGGTTTTTATGGAGGAAATGAGAGATCGGGCCGCGAAGTTGGGTATCCCCTTGGGGGACAACACCAAGATCGCTGTTTTCATCGGGGGCAACCAGATTTTATCGGACCATTATTATCAAATGTTTAAGGAAGTCGTCCGCGGGAATTTCGGATTTGATCTGGTATACCTGCCGTTTGTCATTGATGCGGGGGCCGCCGACACGGAGGCAAGAATCCGGATGATCAAGGAAGAGCTGGCCCATAACCCGCGGGTTGTCGGGGCCGTCGTTACCAGGCCGTGGAAGGAGCGTTTTTATGAACCTGGAGACCATGGGCCCGGTGCCATTAACTATATCGTGAAAGGCAAGAATGGAGAGCTCCAGCGCAGTGCTACCGACGGTCAGACCTGGCTTGATGGGTTAAATGAGGACCTGAAGAATCTGGAGAATCTGAAGGATTACAGCTATAATTTTGAAAACAAAGAAATCGTGATCCTGGGCAGTGGCGCGTCCGCCACGGAGCTGGCGGTTATCCTTAACGGGAAGCTTCAGGGAAAGAAAGCGAGAATAACTTTTACCGATACGGACAAAATTAAAATGACAAAATTAGAGGTGTTTCTGGACGAATTAAACCGCAGTTATAAGACCGATTTTCCCGCGTCCAAGGAGGTTTCCAAGTTAAGGCGGGCGATACAAAAAGCCGATATCCTTATTAATGCCACGGGGGTAGGGCGGGGGGAAACAGAAGGCCAGAGCCCTCTTCTTCCCCACCTTTTTGCCGAGGCCAAACATGATCTCATCGTCATTGATCTGATCAGCAATACGGACACGCAGATGCTCAAGGACGCCCGGCAGATAGGGCCGGAAGGGGTCAGGACGTTTAACGGCCGCTCCATGTATGCTTACGGGATGGTCCAGTTTATCAAAGGATGGATGGCCCAGGCAAGGGAGGGAGAACAGGTTATCCCCTCCGATGACGAACTCCATCAAGCTATTCTTAAATCCGAATTTACCCCCAAGGGGATCTTTCAACCGAGGTGGTCCCGTTTTGGCTATAATGAGGACTATGCCCGCAATATGGGAGAATTTATCAATAAAATTGCAAGTTTAAGCAAAGGGAAAGTCAGCAAAACAAGCCGGTATGATACCGAATTAAAGGCCGCCATCGTTTTTACCGGGACAAGGATTATTCCGGACGTTTATGTGGTTGACAACGGCGAGGAATCCTTTGGGGCCGAATGGATAGATCAGAGTTTCGACAGCCCGTCGACGCCGGAGAAAGGGATTTACATCGAACAGTCTCTCCTTGATAGGATCAAAGAAATCAAGGGAAAAGGAGACCCGGAAGACACGGCAGACATGCTTGTGCGCGTCTTTGTCCACGTGCTCACCACCGGCTCAATCGTCAAAAAACGGAAAGCGCAATTCGAGTATGCCAAGGCCAAATTCCCCCGGCTCGTCCACCACCTGCTGGACCCGGTCAACGGCGGCACAAAAAACATTGAACAGGTCTTGTGGGACGTCCGGGATAATGTCCTGGGGCTGGCGACGGCCGGGCAAATTAAGGATTATGTCGGGGAGATCGGCGTTCCTTATACAATCGAAGCGTTGAGCGAGGAGAAGCAGCATGAGATTAAACGGCACGCGGAAGAACTGGCCGACATCGCCGAAAGCGCCCTGCATAAAATCGCCATTAACGCGCTGAATAAAACCATCGATTTAAGTTTGTATCAACGGATGCACTTTAAAGAGCACGAAATGACCAGTGAGGACAGGATTTCCGTCGGGATGCTGGCCTACGCGGCCCATCCGCCGACCTTCGCGCACGCGCTGGTGGCGGCTTTAAAGGCCATGGCGGAAAGTAACTCCGACATCTTCTTTGTCAGCGTAACAGCCAACGATTTCCGCAAGCCTTGGCTGGGGCTCACGTATGAAAAACGTCAATCGATAAGCGAGGATTTTTTTAACATGCTTTCCGGAGGCCTGATCCGGGTCGCGCCTCGCCTGCCGCATGATAACGGGTTAAACGGCGAAGAGAAGATTTTGCCGATATTGGATATCCTGGATGGCGCCGGGGCGGTCAAGCTGTGGTATGGCGCGGGCGATGACCATTATTTTGCCTTTGCGGTGAAAAAGGGGATAGTCCAGTTCAACGAGATATTCAAAGAGGGGCCTAAGAAGAATGATGACGACTTCGCCTACTACGTAAATATGCCCGGATACAGGAAACTCGTAGAGGAATTATTAAAATATAACAGGTCGCTGATTCAGAAAGAATACCTGCCGGCCATCGACAAAATCCTGCAAGCGGAAAATCCCACGAAAGTGTTAGAGGAAGCGAGAACGTTGGCGAAAGAGGAAGCGAGAACGTTGGCGAAAGGAGAAGAGGGATCCGGCATATTCTTCCCGGTGCTGGATACTGTCGGCAAGCTTTGGCTCATCCAGGACGTGATTAATCGCCTAAAGGATTCCGGGCGGTATTCGACGGATTTTACCCTTGGCATGAGTAACTTCCTTCGTGAAGGGCCCCAGGAGGACCCCCTCCGTGAATTCTTGAATTTCTCTGCCAAAACCAAATACATCTCCGGCGCATCTTTTGAAATCGCGGCGACTAATTTGCGCAAGGGGGTGGAGAAATTAATTCGAGAAAAAGAGAAGAAAATCGACCTGGTCAAGTTCGAGGCTATGTCCAAAAATTTGCTCAAGCAGTTGCTTTCTCCCACATCCGAAAGCCGGGAGTATTTATATTCCATGGTCCGGCAGGAAGAGGGTTTGATAGCGGCCAAGGCCGCGCAAACGCTCTTTCCTCTCGATGACCAAAAAGAAGACGCCAGGCACCAAAAGTTGATGGATAAATTAAAGGCCGATCTGTCCGCGGTTGTGCCGGACGCGGTGGTCGATGAACGCGTCGAAGGGGATATCTCGAAGATAACGGTGTCGGACGCGGGCCGGATGAACGACCTGATGGAATATACCTATTCGGTGCATAACGGGCTTTATGTCGACGGACGCGGTAAGGAAATCGTCCTGGTGGTTAATACCAGGTCCAGGGAAGATATGTCCCTGCCGCTTAAAAAAGCCATTATCAAGGCCATCAAAAGTTATGTGCATGCCTATAACTACGCTGACGGTTTTAGGGAGGTACAGGATACCCTGATTCAAGATCTGGTCCGCCGGGATAAAAATAAGAGCGAATTGAGCAGCGCGGACGCGGATGTCATTATGATCGCCGGCAACGATGATTTGAACGTTTATCGGGAGGCGCTTTATCTGATCAGCAGGGGCATCGGCAAGCGTTTGTTGATATCCGGGGGGGTGGGAAGGCTCCGGGATGATATCAAAAAGGCCGCGGAAGATGCTGGTTTTGAAAATATCGCGCATCCCACGGATGCCGGGATGATCCGCAATATCATGGTCCAGATGGCCGAAAAGGCCCAACAGCCGGACCTGGTCGAGAAATTAAAGGATGACAATTTTGTTATCCTTGAAGATAAAGCCGCTTTTACGGTCGAGAATTTTAATTTTGCCAAACAGAAGTTGATAGACAGAGGCCTTTTAGGCGACGGGCAACAATCTCCCCTCAAATTGCTTTACATGCATAAACCGCTGCAGCAACTTCGGGCCAACGGCAATTTTAATAGCGCCTTCTCTCCGGAATTGGAAGAAAAAAAGATCACCGGCGTTAGTTACACGACAGCCTATTCGAAAAAACCGGACACCCCCGGCGATATCGTCGCGGAATATTTCCGCATCATCGCCAATCATCAGAAAAAAAGAAAAGTGATGGATAAAAAAAGCGGCGGTTGGAAGACTGTCGGCGATTGGGAATTCAAGCACGGGCTCAAATCTGTTCCGGAAAGTCATTGGGAATATGCGCGACTTCTTTTTGATGAGCTGAACCCGGAAGAAAAACGGAAGCTTGTCGACGCCATGTACGTCAATATTAAAGACATGAAAGTCGATGACCGGACGGTTTTATACAAAAATTTGCCTGCGGCCGCCAAGGCCCTGGCCGAAACTATTTATGGCTATGACCACCAATCCAGCTCGCCGGTCGCTGAACAACAGGGTACAGGGTACAGGGGACAGGGGACAGATACTGCGAACGACGAGCGACGAGATACGAGCGACGAATTGGGCGGTATCGACATGAACTCCATTGGCCTTGAACGTCAAGGCGCCGGCGTGGACATCCGGTTCGATCCCGCGGAGCTTCAGGAGCTCATCGACGCAGGAATAGACGGATTTGCCCCGGTCATTATTAATATTACCCCTTTGCCGAGCGTCTTACCGTTGTTGGGATTAGAGCCGCGGAAAGAAGAAGACGCCGAGGAATTATCCAAAGTCAATTAGGGGAAAAGGGCAGGAATATATGATGGCTTACATGAAAAAAAGACGAACAAATTTATTTTACCGTATTTTATCCGGCTTTATTGCCGTCGCGTTCGCGTCCAATGTTGTCCTGCCGCCGGGCTATGCCCAGGCAGGGACTACAATATTAAATTTGCCCGCGCCGGGGACGATGGTCTCTCCGACCGCCGGGTTCGCGCCGATTCTGGTCAAGGGGATTACCGTCCATCCCGAAAATCCGCTGCAGTTTGACTTTATCGTGGACCCGGGGGACAGCCGCCTGCGGGGCGAAGAGCTGCGCGCCGAATCGACGCGGCTGATCAAATATTTTCTCGCTTCGTTAACGGTCCCGGAAGACGAACTGTGGGTTAACCTTTCCCCTTACGAGCAAGACCGGATCATCTCCGACACGTTGAGCCAGACGGAAATGGGCCGCGACATGCTCGCCCAGGATTATGTCCTCAAGCAGTTGACGGCGTCTTTGATGTACCCGGAAAAAGAATTAGGCAAGAAGTTCTGGGACAAGATTTACCGCAAGGCCCGCGAACAATACGGCACCACAGAAATTCCCGTCAATACTTTCAACAAGGTCTGGATTGTGCCGGAAAAGGCGGTCGTTTATCAGCACGGTAACAGCGCGTTTGTGGTGGAGGCGAAACTGCGGGTTATGTTGGATTCTGACTACCTGGCGATGAATTCCAATGTAGGGGCGCCCCTTGTGGGTGCCCGTGACAAGGCAGGGACAAGCCCTGCCCCTACGGGAAATAATTTATCTATTTCGACACAAATCATCCGTGAAATCATCCTCCCCGAGATCGAAAAGGAAGTCAACGCCGGGAAAACCTTCGCCAATTTGCGTCAGGTTTACAATTCCATGATCCTGGCGGCGTGGTACAAACAGAATTTAAGAGAAAGCCTTCTGGGACAGGTTTATGTTAACCGGGGCAAGATCAAGGGTGTCGACGTCGAGGATAAAGCAATCAGCCGGAAGATATACGACCAGTATCTGGAGGCGTTCAAAAAAGGCGTTTACAACTATATCCGGGAAGACAAAGACCCCGCCACCCGTGACGTGATCCCGCGCAAGTATTTCTCCGGCGGGGAAAAATTCGGTGATTTCTTAAAACAGCCGGAGAATATCGAAACTATTAAGGAAGACGGGACCAGACTTTCCCCGCGCCAGCGTGACCAGCTTCCTGGTTCCCGGGCATTTATAGCTCCGACCAGGATGCTCGAAGCTACAGACCATAACGCGAAAATCGTCGGGGAAGCCGAACAGGCCGCCGCCCGGCGGGCGGAAACGTCCGGAGAGGGCGGAGGCGCCTCCTCGCCGGTGGCTCAAGCAGATCGTGACCAGGTTTTTAAGGAGGACCGAAAATATTATGCGCAGAAATTTGATGGATATTTGCAAGCTGTCCGCAAAGGTGAAAGCGGGGCGGGAGATAATCTCGTGGAGTTTTTAGATGGTGTCGGCCGGATTCTCGATGAGGAAATGGCGGATTTCCCGGTTGAGGCGCGTTATCCGATTTTGAAGGCGGCGGCGTTGTTAAATAAGCCGGACCGTCAAATATTATTGGGCGTTATTCAGGAAAACAGGGGCAAATTTCAGTCGGATTTAGCGGACGCGATCTCGATGATGTTTGACCTTGTGCCGGCCGGCTGGCTGGAAAAACGAGCCCATCAGATGCGAGGCAGGGTTATTTACACGGTATCGCCGGAGAACCTTTTGCTGGCCGGCGGGCTTGGGTATGTGATGCAGGTGCATGAAAAATTTATGCATGAACTGGGGGCGCGGGTCGTCTCCATTGAGCCGATGTATAAGTATCGCAAAGACATGCACGGCGTGTTGCAGCCGCTGGATTATGTGACAGACTTTGGTATTAAAGATAAACGTGAAATAGGGACCGATTCCATCGATGTCGGCGGTTATGTGACGGGTGTCCGGTATTGGAAGGGGAAACTCTCCAACGGTAAAGAGGTGATATTCATTGAAGAAATTCCACGGGAAGGTGAGGCATTACGGTATACGAATACGGTGTATGATTACGATAATTTTGGCAACCGGTCCTGGGAAGAATTCAGCGCGTTTTTCGGTAAGGCGGTTGTGAAATTGATACGCGTGGAAGAAGGACGGAGAATGGAGGAAGAAAAAGGGGATTGGAAGCCGGCCATTGTGTGGGGGAATGATTCACAGGCGGCGGGCGCGATGGCACTGATCGTGCAGGAAAAAAACCGGACGCGGGATGACGACAGGTCCATGTTTAGAGACATTTACCCTGTTTTTACGACACATACTTTTGGAAACCGTCAGAATTTTGGTCTGGACCAGATCGACCGGATCCTGGGGCAGTTATTGGGATTGGAGAAGAAGTACTATAGCGCCGCCGTCCGGTTTAACATTATCGATATGGCCAGTTTAGCAATCCGCCTGGTGGATGGCGCGGGCGGGTTGGTGAACATGGTCAGCCGGAAACATAAGGTGGTATTGGACCGGGACCGATTTGATCCCGACGCGAAGACGGTCGCGATCACAAACGGAGATGACTTAAGCAGGGCATGGGATCTTGTGGAGGGCATTTACAGGGATATCTATGGAAACGAATTGAACGATGCCGACGATTTAACATGGCAAGAAGCGCGGATGATCGTTGAGGAGGCTGTCGGGCGTTTGAACATCAGTTTCGTTGAAGAAGGGGTGAACAACCTCGGGCTGGATCCACGGAAACCAATCGTGAGTTACGCCGGGCGCTTGGTCAATGTGAAGGTCAGCCCTTTCAGGACGTTTACGGAACGGAATATCGGACGGTTGGTGGCTGACGGGTTTAACGTGGTTTTGTTTGGACGGTTGCAGAATTATAAAGAGAGCATGGATTTGGCGGACCGCTACCGCAGGATCGAGGAATGGATTCAGACGCAAAAAAAGGCGGACCCGAGGGCAACGGCGGGATGGGGCAATTTTGTGTTTAAGGGGCAGTATAATGACGCGCAAAAGCAACTGATGCTCATCGCCAGCAACCTGGTCGCGCTGGATTCGGATGATGAAACCGGGACCAGCGAGTGGACCGAGGTCAATGGCGCGATCGCGTTGAGCTGGATTTTGGCTTCTCCGTGGCGTTTGCGCGCGCCTGATTCAAGAAAGGTCATTTTAGGGGAGGGGATTTTAGCCGAAGCGAATGAGAAAGGGATCAACCTTGTGATCCCCGAGGTCCCGCAGGACGCGTTGTTGGAAGAAATCAGCGCGATGCGGGCTAAAAGATATAACCGTCAGGCCAAAGACATTATCGGGGAGGTTGAGGATGCCTATTACGAGGCGATGAAGCTTAAGTTAGGCGAAGTCAAAAGTGATCCGGAAGCGTTTTATTCGGGGGCGGTTCAATCGGCAAAGATCGCGAAGATCGTCAACGGCTATAATACCGCCGCCGCCTATTTGACGCAATGGAACAAAAATCTGGATGGGCGGTCGAAACGGATTAAGGAGGCGCGGCGGGTCGGCAAAAATTTTGTGGCGGGTTTGGATGCCGAGCAGAAGCAACAGCTGCTGAACGAGGGGAGAAACGGGATACGTAATTTTGTGTTTCATGTCCCTCCGATCGCCAGCATCGGTGGCCACGAGAGGTTGTTTGAGTCCGGCGGGGGGTTGCGGAGTTTCCGGATCATCAAAGGCGCGGTTGAGGATGAGGTGTGGGATGGGACTTTGGGGCACATGCGTAACGGCGACTATGTTAAATATATTGATGGATTGACGAAAGGTTTGAAAGGGCAGGAGGAGGTGGTGACTTGGCTGCGGGGTTTGATGGCGGATGATGGGCTTAGCTGGTATAAAAAGAATTCGATTTTTTCGGAGTTTATCGTGACGTTGGGCGACGGGCTGGAAAACAAAAGGAGGAGTGAATCCGCCTCCTCGCCGCTAGGAGAGATATCAGATGAGGATGAAGTAGTTCGTCGAATGATAGAAGAGAGCGAGAGGCCGGGCGAGACGTCACGTGAAAAAAGGCTGGAGCGGGATTCTCTCAGGAAGGGAGGAGTGATCAATACTTCTCCCTATGATGAAATCGTTGATAATACGCCGGTTCCGGGTTTTTCGCCAGAAAAAAAGCAGGTCGGCGGTATCAACCTGGATCCCGCGCTGCTGGACCTGCAGATCAAGCGCGATGCCAATTTCGTGCCGCTGCCTTTGCCGATGCAGCCGGTTGAACGCATGAACATCGAAGGTTTTATCCCGGTCATTATCAACATCGCGCCGGTGACGAACCTGCCGATGCTGTTGGGGCTGGCGGACACGGCGCCAGATGCGGATGAGACAAGACCGGATTTGAAAGGCCGTGAGCTGGAAGAGATAAGTGTCTTAAATTGAGGTTTCCGGATATCCGGTTAACCGGGTACCCGGATATCCGGAGCGTTTAGGTGCGTAGAAATTGTTTATCCAGAAATTCCTCCGACATCTCAATAACGGTCGGTCGCCCATGCGGGCAGGTCAAAGGGTCCAGACACTGGAGCAATTCCTCGCGCAGGTGGTCGGCTTGCTGGGGTTTGAGACAATCACCGGCCATCACCGACGAGCGGCAGGCGCGCCGGGCCAAAGCGTCGTGGTCGCCGCGGCCGGGCGGGCCGCCTCCGAGAATATTTCTTACCGCTTTCTCTATGTCCTTGAGAAACGTTGGATAGCTGTGCACCGCGAGCGTTTCTTTGTCCCACAGGTTACTGTCCAGCCCCAGCGTGTTTAATTCCTCCCGGGATTCTTCCCAGATGAGCATTTCCTGAACCGACAATTTGATCAAAACCGGGCTCAAGAGCCGCTGGACTTCGACACTGCCTTTGTTCATCTGCCGGATCAGCCGTTCGTAGGTGACCCTCTCGGCCGCGGCGTGCTGGTCAACGACGAGCACCGAGCGCCCGGTCTGGAACATCAGATATTTGTTCAACAGCGCCCCGGCGTAAACCGCCGCGGTCAATTTATTCTGCAGGTTTTCGGGGCGCAATAATTCCGGCACGAAAAATTCCTGTTTGGCGGCGGCCGGGTACGCGTAATCGCGGGACGCTTCAAACACTTCCGTTCCCGTCGTGGCATCGAAGGTCACCTCCGACGGGTGCGCGCCCATCAGCGCCCGTTCCACAACATCTTCTCTGACGACTGACGACTGCGACCGAAGGGAGTCCCCGTCAGGGGAAACCCTGAACCCTGTACCCTGTTTAATTTGCCCCGTCCCCAACAGCGTCTCTTCGCACAATTGTCGCAGGACCGAACAGATTCCTTGTTCGTCTTTGATCTTGACCTCCCGTTTGGCCGGATGGATATTGACGTCGATTTCTTTCGCCGGGAGCTGGAGAGAGACAATAAAAAGCGGATAGAGGTCTTTGGGCATAATCAGCCGATACACCTGGTTGAGATGAAAGCTGATGGCCTTGTTCTGCACCGGCCGGCCGTTGACGAAGATAAACTGCATGTCACGGCGGGCGCGCTGGATGTTGATGTCCCCCAGAATCAGCTCCGCCTTTAACCCATATCCGCCGGCTTCGCCGTTTGCTTTGGTCAGGTGACGTTCATCGACATGCAGGATGTGCGCCGCGCGGCTTTTCGCGTCCGGACAAGGCGCGGCATCGACCAAGTCCCGGCCTTCATGGGTCAGCCGGAACCGGACGTTGTTGTGAAACAGGGTGTAGGGGATGAAGGTGTTGAGGACCTGGTTGATTTCCGTCGTATCGGACTTGAGGAATTTGCGCCGGGCCGGGGTGTTGAAGAAGAGTTCCTTGACTTCAATCTCGGTGCCGTGTCCCGGCATGGCGCAGGGACGCAGGTCGAGCTTTTTCCCACCCCGCACGTGAAGCGACCATCCGTCGGGACTTTCCTCGGCCTTTGTTTTGATGACGACATCCGCGATGGCGCCGATGGAATAGAGGGCCTCGCCGCGAAAGCCCAACGATTGAATGTCATAAAGGTCATCGGCCTTTTCGATCTTGCTGGTTGCGTGGCGCAGGAAGATCTTTTCCAGGTCATCGTGCTCGATGCCGTGGCCGTCGTCTTTGATTTTAATCAGAGTTTTTCCGGCTTCCTGCAAAGAGACTTCAATGGAAGCCGCGCCGGCGTCGAGGGCGTTCTCAGCGAGCTCCTTGATGACCGAGGCGGGCCGTTCGATCACCTCCCCGGCGGCGATCTTGCTGATGACGTCTTCTTTGAGGATGTGGACTTTGGACATTGTTTTATTGAGAAGCAAAGAGGCAAGAAACAGAGAAGCAAAGAAAGAAGCAAGATGCAAAGAATCAAGAAGCAGAGAGAATGAAGTAAAAAATTAGAAGTCTGTTTTTTCTCTGCTTCTTACATCTTGCCTCTCTGCATCTTTCTTTGCTTCTTGCATCTTACTTCTCTGCTTCTTTTATGATTTCTTTCAACTCCTGCATTTTATTCATCGCCTCCAAAGGCGTCATGGCATCAAGGTCCATCGCCGCGATCGCTTCCTTGATGGTCTCCGCCATGGGGTCGACGGGCATGTGGAACATATCCAGTTGTTTTTCCGGCGCTTGTCCGCCTTTAAGGTTTTCTTTTAAATCATTTTTTAATTCCAGCCGCGTCAGGATATGTTTGGCGCGCGTGATGATTGACTGCGGGATCCCGGCCAGTTTAGCGACATAGATCCCGTAGCTGTCATCGGTCGAGCCGGGCACGATCTTGTGCAGGAAAATGACTTCATCTTTCCATTCCTTGACCGCGACATTGTAATTCTTCACCCCGCTTCGCCCATCGGCCAGGGCGGTCAGTTCATGAAAATGGGTCGCGAAAAGCGCGCGCGCCTTGGTCGTCTGCAGATATTCCGCGATGGCCCAGGCAAGGCTTAACCCGTCGTAGGTGCTCGTTCCCCGGCCGATCTCATCGAGGATGATGAGGCTCCGGTCGGTCATGTTGTTGAGGATATCCGCGGTCTCGTTCATCTCCACCATAAAGGTGCTTTGCCCGCGGCTGATATCGTCGTGCGCGCCGATGCGCGTGAAAATTTTATCCACGATCCCGATGTGGGCTGATTGGGCCGGGATAAAGCTTCCCGCCTGGGCCATGATGGTCAAGATGGCCGTCTGGCGGATATAGGTGGATTTCCCGGACATGTTGGGACCCGTGAGGATGATCAAATGGTTGTCGTTGCCGTCGAGCAGGGTATCATTGGGGACGAAAGAGCCGGCCTGTATTTTTTCAACGACCGGGTGGCGGCCTTCCTTGATCTCCAGCAAAGTGTCATCGCTGATCTCCGGGGCGATGTAGCCCGGCGAGCGGGCCAGCACCTGCAGGGAGTAGAGGGTATCGAGCGTGGCGACGCTTTGGCAAAATTGATGGAGCCGCGCCGAATGTGTCAGAATTTCCTGCCGGATTTCCGCGATAAGCGCGTTCTCGATCTTGAGGACCTTCTCCTCGGCGGTGAGGATCTTTTCCTCATATTCCTTGAGCGCGGGCGTGATGTACCGTTCGCCGTTGACGAGTGTTTGCTTGCGGATATAATCCTGTGGCGCAAGATGCTGGTTCGCCTTGGTGATCTCGATGTAATAGCCGAAGACGTTGTTGAACCCGACCTTGAGCGAATTGATCCCCGTGCGCCTGATCTCGTCTTCCTGAAATTTCTTGAGCCACTGCCGGCCGTTTTCCTGGATATCACGCAAGCTGTCAAGTTCAGCGTGATATCCAGCGCGGATGATCTTGCCCTCGGGGTGCGCGAGCGGGATCGTTTCATTGATAGCGCGTTCCAGATATGGACGCAGATCAGGGATGTCTTCCAGGTCAAGCAGGGCATTGCGCGAGAGGATCGGCTTGATCGAATTCCGGATCGACGGCAAAAGTGCTAACGTGTTGCGGATCGCCAGAAGGTCTTTGGCATGGGTGTAGCCGCAGCTTAGCCGCGAAATATTTTTTTCAAGGTCAGGGACCTTGTCGAGATGGTCTTTCAACTGCCGGCAGACATCGGGGTGTCCGCCCAGCACCCGGATGGCATCCTGGCGTTCGATAATGCCGGCCACGTTTTTTAACGGATGCGTCAGCCAGAACCGGAACATCCGCCGGCCCAGGGGTGTTAAGGTAAAATCAAGCGTATGGATCAACGTGTCGAGCTCCAGCCCGCGCGCGGCCGCCGGGGAGATGAAAACGTAATCGTCGTCGTTGTACAGGACGATGCGGTCGATGTGCTTAAGCGGCTGTTTGTTCATCTCCCGCAGATATTCCAAAAGCGCGCCGGCGCTGGAAACCGCCTCCGCGAGATCTTCAATGCCAAAGCCATTGAGGTTATGGACGGTGAAATGTTCGCACAATGTCTTGCGGGCGATATCCAGGTTGAACGACCATTCCCCGTAAGGGCTTAGCGCGATATTCTTCGCGCGTAAAAGCGGGTGGGCGAAGACGGCTTTGACCTTCGCTTCGGTCTCTTCCCCTTGAGGGTAAACGCATTCATGGACGGGAAGTTTGGCGATGAGTTCCGCGAGCCGGCCGAAATCCAGGGGATACTGGTTGGTCCGGATCGTGCCACTGACCGGGTCGGTAAAGGCGACGCCGACGGTTTTTAAGTTGGGGTATAAACATAGAAGATAACGGGTGTCGCTGTTTTGTTCGTCGAGATACGTCCCGGCGGTGATGACACGGATCACGTCGCGCCGGACAATGCCCTTGGCCAGGGAGGGGTCTTCCAACTGCTCGCAGATGGCCGCCTTGTAGCCGGCTTTGATGATCCTGGCGATGTAGTTGTCCGCGGCATGGTAGGGCACCCCGCACATGGGGACCTTGCCGGAAGGCGATTTGCCTCGGGAGGTCAGCACCAGGTCGAGCGTTTTGGACGCGAGCCTCGCGTCGTCATAAAACATCTCGTAGAAATCGCCGAGGCGGAACAACAGAACGCAGTCTTTGTGCTTTTCTTTAATCGCGCGGTACTGCGCGAGCATGGGGGTTTCTGTCATGGGGGAATGACCTTTTGTTGGCGGGATTTTAGCATAAATCAGTGACAGGGACTAGTTTTTTGTGCCGGGCGCATTGCCTCACATTAAATGTTACCGAGGCAAAATAAAACAGGATTCGTTGACTCATAATTGATGTTACCGTGTTTACAGGAGGTAACTTATGAGTCCACGATCCAAAAAAGAATACCTGGAAGCT
>Ga0209211_10000955_pt1 | contig 57025 bp, 67 predicted proteins | sample RifGroA2_FD_183992 | JGI IMG/M metagenome (GOLD analysis project Ga0209211, IMG submission 183992) | Groundwater microbial communities from Rifle, Colorado, USA - Groundwater A2 (SPAdes) (version 2) | ecosystem: Environmental > Aquatic > Deep subsurface > Groundwater | place: Rifle, Colorado... | reverse complement strand
TCTTCGGCCGCAATATCAAGGATGGAAAAATTTTTCTCTTTGGTGTAGTTGGCGATATCGTCCTCAAAAGTGCGGATTCCTTTTACGGCGTTGTCTTTTTCCTCATTTGTTGTTGAATTTTCCTCGTCCATAGTTGGGGTCCAATTGCTTGATGGAAAGGTTTACTCTCCCCTTCTCGTCAATGCTTATAATCTTGGCTTTCACTGTGTCTCCCAAATTTACCACATCGGTAACTTTGTTGACTCTAAACGGCGCCAGTTCGGAAATATGGACCAAGCCTTCCTGCATCGGGCCTATTTCCACCATCGCTCCGAAGTCAAACAGTCTCGTCACCGGCCCGCTGACCAGTTCGTCCACCGCGTATTCGTGAGTAAGACCTTCAATTATTTTCTTGGCTTCGTCGGCTTCTTTGAGGTTTTTGCCGGTAATATAGACACTCCCGTCCTGTTCTATGTCAATTTCCGCGCCGGTTTTGTCTATGATGCTATTTATCATTTTGCCTCCCGGCCCGATTACTTCCCGTATCTTATCCGGATTTATCATCATTTTTATAATTCTGGGAGCGGTCGGAGAAAGTTCTTTTCTCGGTTCGGGTATAGCCTTGAGCATTACCGCTAAAATTTCATTCCGGACGATTTTAGCCTGCGCGAAAGCTTCTTTTAGGGCGATTAAAGGAATACCGCTGACTTTTATGTCCAGCTGGATGGCCGTGATTCCGTCTTTGGTTCCGGCGCACTTGAAGTCCATATCGCCGAAATGGTCTTCAAAGCCTTGTATGTCGGTCAAAACCCGGTATTCTTTGTCGTTTCTCATCATCAAACCCATAGAAATTCCGGCCACCGGATTTTTGATCGGCACGCCGGCGTCCATCAAAGCCAGCGTTGAGGCGCAAATTGAACCTTGCGAAGTGGATCCATTGGAGGCCATGGCTTCGGAAACAACTCTGATAGTGTAAGGAAAGTCGCTTTTGGGCGGCAAAACCGGCGATAAAGCTTTTTCCACCAGTGCGCCGTGGCCGATTTCCCTTCGTCCCGGACTGCCCATTCTTCCCGTTTCGCCGACGGAAAAGGGCGGAAAGTTGTAATGATGCATAAAGTGCTTGATCGTTTGAACCTCCATTCCTTCAATAAGCTGGGCATCCTGCGGCCCGCCGAGAGTAACTGTGGAAAGAATATGGGTGTTGCCCCGGTAAAACACGGCCGAGCCGTGAAGCGCCGGCAGTAAATCAACGCTGGCGCGCAGACTTCTCACCTCGTCCGTTCTCCGGCCGTCCTGTCTTTTTTCTTGGCCCTTGGGCGCGTCTATGACTTTGTTGTGAACCAATTCGTCCACGCCATCTTCAAAAATTTCGTCAGCGAAAGCCAAAAATTCTTCGTTGGCTTGAGACTTAAGCGCTTCCATCCATTCTTTTTTCAAAGGGCCGATGTCCGGCTTTTTTCTTTCTTGTCCGCCTTGGGCGGAGGAATATAAAACCGCTTCCAATTTCGGCAAGATATTTTTCTCAAACAAAGACACAGCTTCTTTCGGCTTGTCTTTTATTTCTATTTTTATTTTTTCTTTGCCGATTTCTTGGATGATTTTTTTCTGGAATTCTTCCATTTTGGCGGTTTCTGCCAGCGCGCCTTCAATGCCTTTGACGGCAACTTCTTCCGCGATTTCTTTGGCTCCGGCTTCTATCATATTCACTTTGCCGTCTTTGCCGCAAACCGCAATATCCATCGCTGATTTTTCTCTTTCTTCGTAAGTGGGGTTGAAAACAAATTTGCCGTCTATTTGCCCGACTCTGGCCGAACCCACCGGTCCGCCCCACGGTATATCGGAGATTCCCAACGCCAAAGATGCGGCGAGAATGGCCGGTATGTCGGAATCATTTTTACCGTCCACCGACAAAGCCAAAACGACAACCTGGATTTCGTTTCTTAACCGCCTGTCAAACAGAGGCCTGATCGTCCGGTCTATGATTCTGGCCGTAAGAATAGCCTCTTCCGAAGGGCGGCCTTCCCTTTTGATGAACCGGCTGCCCATTATTTTCCCCGCCGCATAAAATTTTTCCTCGTAATCAACAGTCAGCGGGAAAAAATCCGCCCCTTCCTTTTTGCCGCCCATCACCGCCGTGGCGAAAACAACCGTCTCGCCGTAACGGACCAAAACGGAGCCGTTGGCTTGGTCGGCCAAATCGGAAATTTCCGCCTTCAATTTTTTCCCGCAATAATCGGTTTCGTATGTTTTTGTTCGCATGTTTCAAGTTATCCTTTAATTAAAAATCTCTTCGGGTTTTCGCTCAAATCCACGAATTCATCGGCCGCTTCTTTAAGTTTGGCCGAGGCGGATTTGCCGAAAGCGAAAACTTCCACTCTCCGGCCTTGATTTTTGAGGTATTCCACCAGGGGCACATAGTCGCCGTCTCCGCTGGCCACTATTACCACGTCCACTATTTCCGAGGTCTTGATGGCGTCAACGGCCAAACCCACATCCCAATCCGCCTTTTTCATGCCTCCGTAGTATTCTTGCAAGTCTTTCACCCGCATCTCTATCCCGAGCTTGGTCAGCGCTTCAAAGAACGGTTTTTCTTCGCCGGTTTTCGTCCGCACGACATAAGCGAAAGCCCGCACCAGCTGTCTTTCACCTACCGCCGCCGTCAAAAGTTCTTTGAAATTAACCCTTTTTTGAAACAGCGCCCGGGCGGAATGATAAAGATTCTGAACATCTATCAAAACCGCAACCCGCTGATTTTTGTATTGCGCCGAATTAAATATGGAAGTCATTATCGTTTAAATTATTTCTTTTTGAGGTCCAGCTTGCCGGCCAGAGCATTGTGCCTTCTTTTGTTTTTCTTGGCCAGATAATTCATAAGAGTTTTTCTGTCGGCCACCATCTTCAACAAGCCCCTTCGGGAGTGGTTGTCTTTGGGGTGAGATTTTAAGTGTTTGACCAGCTGTTCAATCTGCCCGCTTATAAGGGCGACCTGGACATCAGTCGAGCCGGTGTCGGTTTTGTGAACCTTGAATTCTTCAACGATTTTGGCTTTTTTCTTGGTAGTTAACATTTGCCCGTAATCATATCAGAAACGGCTTATTTTTGCAAATTTTAGGAATTTTTAAAATCTTCTTCGCTTAGTTTTGCTTGCCTAACAATAGATCTGAAAGTTCCGTAAGGAATCTCCTTTTTGTCGGCTGGGACAATTACCGTCAAAACAACGCTTCCATGTTTTCTGTATTTAATATGACTGCCTTTTTGCGAGATAAAAACAAAGCCCTTTCTTTCAAGGACTTTGATAATGGTTTTTGACGGCAACAATTTAGGCATACTGCAGTTTTTGCTCAATTATAACCGGGCAATTGATTTTCCTAACTTCGGAGATTTTTGCGTCTTCAAAATACAAATCAAGGGCTTCTTTGATGTTTTTTAGAGCCTCCGCTTTTGTTTTGCCGAAGCTAGACACATCAACATTAAGACATTGGGCGACATAGTGTTTGCCCTCTTTCCAAATAATGTTTTTCAGATTCAACTTTTTCATAGCAAGATAACATTAACACAGCGATGTTTTTTTTCAAAGCAATATTAGAGGCTTCTCAACATCTCTCTCGCCGCCAATCTGTCGTCAAAAGGGACTTTTTTGCCGCCTTCTACCATCATTGTTGATTCGCTTCCCTTGCCGGTGATTATCACGATATCCCCTTCTTTGGCCAAACTAACGCCTTTTTGTATCGCTTCTTTTCTGTCTATGATTTTCCATATTTTTGAGATTTGAGATTTGAGATTTGAGATTGAAAATCCAGAAAAAATATCTTCAATAATTTTTTCGGGGTTTTCGTCATACGGGTCTTCGTTGGTCAAAATTATTTCATCGCAATATCTTTCGGCGATTTTGCCGTATTCCGGCCTTTTCCATTTATCTCGGCCCCCGCCAGTCGCCCCAAAAACGCAGATTAGCTTGGAATTTCCGTCCAACTTGGGCTTTAAACTTTTATACACCGCTTTCATAGAATCGGGCGTGTGAGCGTAATCCACGATAACTTTGAATTTCTGTTTTTCATCAATCAACTCCATCCGGCCGGGCAAACTTTCAATTTGTTCTAAAATCTTTCCGGATTTTTCCGCGTCAATCCCGTAAATTTCCGCTGTTTTAACGGCCGCCGCCGCATTGGCAAGGTTGAAGTCGCCCCATAATTTTAATTTTAGATTTTTATAATCCCCCGCCGAATAAGTTATTTTGTTTTGGGCTGGGATATTATAGAACTCTTGAAAATATTTATCGTCTTTATTTATAACATGATTGTTTTTCACGTATTCAAAAAATTTCAGCTTGTATTTTTTATAATTTTCAAAAGAGCCGTGCGCTTCTAGATGCTCCGGCGCCAATTTGGTGAAAACCGCCGTATCAAAGTTTATAAACCGGTGCCGATTTTGAAGAACGCCCTGCGAACTGATTTCCAGAACGACGAACTGGCAACCGGCTTTTACCGCTTTGGCCAAAAAAGATTGGATGGCAAACCGGCCAGGCATGGTCATTTTCAAGCTGTTGGGCCATTCTTTTTCGGCGATTTTGAACTGAATAGTGGAAATAGCCGCCGTTTTGTAACCCGCGCCTTCCAGAATCCGGCTTAGAAAATAAACGGTGGACGACTTCCCTTTCGTGCCGGTTACGCCTATCACTTTTATCTTTCGCGAAGGAAAACCGTAAACCAGCGCCGCCAAATACGCCAACGACAAATGATATATCGGCTGAAAAAATTCAAAAACCGGCTTGGGAATTATTTTACGGCCAATGTTTAAAATTTTTTCCATCACTTTGCGGGATAGGAGAATCGAACTCCTGACCTCAGTTTGGAAAACTGATGTTATGCCATTTAACTAATCCCGCCTACGCTACGCTTCGGCGGGCAAGCCCGCTTTATCGTAGCCTGAAAAATAGCCTCTACTCTTCCCCGCCGCATCCGCCGCAGGCTCCGCACGCATCCGAATCCGGATCAAATTTATGTTCCGTGTCTTCGTTTATTTCCTCTTCTGTTTTCTTTTGTTCTTCGTCTGCCATATTTTTAAAAATTTTATTAAAAATTAATAATTATTGACCTTTTAAGCAACTCTTTCAACCCTTTATTTATACAACCAATCAAGTAAAAGTCAAAAAAAAGTATGTGGCCTTATGCACTGTCAATCGGGGTGCCGAGAATCGAACTCGGCCTACCTGCTCCCAAAGCAGGCGTACTACCAATATACGACACCCCGTATCGCGTTATTTTATCTTAATTTCAACAAAAAGCCACCCTTTCGTGTTTCAATATGAAACCTAAATGATTATATTCTCCGTAAACCTAAATTGGGCCTTTTTGTTCTCTAAATCCAAAAATACGGCCAAAACATCAATTTGCCACTCTGTTTCATATGAAACTTTCTTCTCTAACAAATAAGTCTGAATTACTCTGGATAATCTCTTAAGTTTTTGATAATGAACATTTTCCTCTGGTCTATGCCCGCTTGTTTCATACTTGTCCGCCGAAGAGGAGGATGAAACAATGCTTTTAATCTCTATAAAACGAAAAACTTTGTCTTTTTCCGCCACAATGTCTATTTCTCCCCATTTTTTGCTATAATTTCTGTCTAAAATCTTAAAACCATGTTTCATGAGAAACCTGCAAGCCATATTTTCTCCAAGAGCGCCTATTTTCTTTTTGTGTTTTGGATCAAGGGTTGTGTGGTTCATATTTTTCTAAAAAATGGCTAAAAATAATGGTATTAAAACGGACGTTTTTATTGTCCTTAACAAAATTTAATGGACAGGCTATTTTATGTCTTTTATGGTAACGGACAATGTCCTTTTGATTGATTTTAGGGCTGTGTATATAACTTGTGGACAGTGTGGATAACTTTTAGACATTATTGGACGATTACGGTCAGGAGTTATCCACAGTCCGTAAGCTGTCCTTTGTCTTTTAATTATTATGCGCCCGGCAGGACTTGAACCCACAACCCCTTGGTTCGAAGCCAAGTGCTCTATCCAATTGAGCTACGGGCGCCATCTATTTAATTTAACACAAAAATGCTAAAATATATAGCCAATGCGAGAAAAAATAAAAAAAATCCCTCCACTGATAAAAAATATAGCTGATACTCTTGTTAAAAATGGCTTTGAAGCCTATTTTGTGGGCGGTTGCGTCCGCAGTCTGGCGTTGCATATGAAACCGAAAGACTGGGACATTACGACTAACGCCAAGCCGGAAGAAATTCAGAAGCTTTTTCCCCATTCCGTTTACGAAAATAAATACGGCACCGTTGGCGTTATAAACGACACAGACGATGAAACTTTGAAGGTGGTGGAGGTAACCCCTTATCGCTTAGAATCGGGCTATTCCGATAAGCGCCGGCCGGATGAGGTGCGTTTCACGTCAAACATTGAAGAAGACCTGAAAAGGCGCGACTTTACCGTCAACGCTATGGCTTTGGCATTGCCCGGAAAAAACGGCCAAGAATATGAACTTATTGACCTTTTTGACGGGCAAAATGATTTGGAAAAGAAGATAATAAAGGCGGTGGGCGATCCTGATAATCGTTTCAACGAAGACACCTTGCGCATCTTACGCGCCGTCAGGCTCGCCGCCGAACTCGGCTTTAAAATAGAACCGGCGACAAAAAAGGCTATTGAAAAACACGCTTCTCGCCTGAAAGAAATCGCCCAAGAAAGAATTCACGACGAATTGGTGAAGGTTGTGATGAGCGACCGAGCGAAAGAGGGAATTGAACTTATGCATGAAACCGGAATGTTAAAATATATTCTGCCGGAATTGGAAGAAGGAATCGGCGTGGAGCAAAATAAAGCGCACAGCTTTACGGTCTGGGAGCATAATCTTAAAAGCTTGGAACACGCCGTGTCTAAAAAGTGGTCATTGGAAATAAGGCTGGCTGCTCTGCTTCATGATGTCGCCAAGCCCGTCACCAGAAGATGGGGCGAGGAAAAAGGGGATTGGACCTTCTACGGCCACGATGTGGTGGGCGCCAAAATGACGGCTAAAATACTGGCCAAATTGAAGTTTTCCAAAAAATCCATTGATTTAATCGCCAAACTGGTCCGTTATCATTTATTTTTTTCCGACCCGGAAAAAATCACTTTGTCCGCCGTTAGGCGGCTTGTCCGCAATGTCGGTCCGGAAAACATTTGGGAGCTGATGAACGTCCGTTTCTGCGACCGCATCGGCATGGGTCGGCCGAAAGAAAGCCCGTACCGGTTGCGAAAATACGAATCAATGATAGATGAAGCGATGCGCGCGCCGCTATCCGTCACCGCCCTTAAGCTAGACGGAACAAGACTTATGGAACTGCTTAAAATCCAGCCCGGTCCCAAAATCGGCCAGATTTTAAATATCTTGTTTGAAGAAGTTTTGGATGAACCGCAAAAAAACACGGCGGAATATTTAGAAAAAAGGGTGATAGAACTGAACACCCTTAACGATAAAGAATTGGAAAATCTAGCCAAACAAGCCAAAGATAAGAAAAACGAATTGGAACAAGCGGAAATCAAAGAAATCCGCCAAAAATGGTGGGTGAAGTGAGAAAACACCGACAGTCAATGTGGCACATTGACTGTGATTGACTATATTTTACTTTTGTGTAAACTGGGCTTTAGTTTGTGGTACTTTAATTTAATAATTTATATCTTTATCGGAGGATATTGAATGAAGAAGGGACTGACTAGGTTTCTGAATAAACAAATTAGTATTTATAGCAATTCATATACCCCTTTGGGAAAACTAGAAATAAGAGGAACATTGAAACTAGGGGCAAATGGTTTTTTGGAGATAAAAGAAGATGCTCCATTTTATCCCCGCACCGCTTACATCAGTAAAAGAACATTGATAAAAAGAAAACGAATATATGCGAGGCAGAAGAGATGTTATGAATTTTTTACAAAAGGAAATTATGACATCTTCACAAAACCAAATCCCGGAGGTTTTGAATACAAATTTTAAATAGTGAAAATGTTTGTTTTTTAAAAGGTGATTAGTTTGCTCTAATCACCTTTTTTGTTATTAAAACCAAAAAAAATATTAATTTTTATCCACTCAATCGGCGTTTGACTGGTTTAAACGCGTTTATTCGCTTTTTGATAAACGATTGACCTGTGCCCGATGTAGAATATTTTAACCCCTTTGTCTTCAATGCGATAAATTATGCGATGATCGCCGACTCTTAATTTTCTATATCCTTTTAGCGACCGTCTAAGCGGTTTGCCGAACAATTCCGGATAAACAGCCAGCTTTTCCTCAACAGCTTTTTTGATTTTATCTTTGTCAAAAGGAGATAATTTGGGGATATCTTTTTTCACAACATCCGGGTGGTAAATAATATCAAAATTTAAGCCCATGCTTTTTTATGAGAAACGAATTTAACTTTTTCCTTGTCTCTTTCTGATGCGATAACATCAAAATATCCGTCCTCTTCGCTTTCAACTCCAATGCGAACAAGCTCCGCCGCTTTTGTAGCTTGCGGAACTTGATCCCTTTTTGCCAGTTTGGCAAGAATATTCTCCAATGGCGCCGAAAGGCTTATATTCACTCTTTTTTTTATTGTAGTCATAATGATAGTGTATCAAAAGTGTAACATCTGTGTCAATAGTCTCGCAAGTGTGGATTAAAACATCGCCCACTCTATCGGCGTTTGGTTGGTTTTGAGAAGATAGTCGTTGGTTTTGGAAAAATGTTTAGAGCCAAAGAAGCCGGAGCTGGCGGAATAGGGTGAGGGGTGGGGAGCCTTGAGGACAAGGTGCTTGCTCGTGTTTATTAAGCTTTCTTTTTCTTGGGCGAATTTGCCCCAGAGAAGAAAAACAATGTGTTCTCTTTTGTCGGAAAGGGCTTTGATGGCGGCATTGGTCAATTTTTCCCAGCCAAGATCACGATGAGAAGCGGGGGAGTTGGCGCGGACAGTCAGAATAGCGTTGAGCAACAGCACGCCTTGTTTGGCCCAGCCTTCCAGATTGCCGTTTTGTGTTATCCAAGGACTACCCTTGGATTTTTTCACACCCAAGTCGCTTTCTATTTCTTTAAAGATATTTACCAAAGACGGCGGGAGGTTGATGCCGTCCGGCGCGGAGAAAGAAAGCCCGTGCGCTTGCCCTTTGCCATGATACGGGTCCTGGCCGAGGATGACGACTTTGACTTTGTCAAACGGCGTAAGATTGAAAGCGTTGAAAATCTGTTTGGGCGGGGGATAAATAATAACGCCGGACATCAATTCTTCCGCTAGTTTTTTCTTCAACTCTTTCATATATTCCGCGCCAAACTCCTCCGACAAGGCCTTTTTCCAGCCTTCTTCAATTTGGGGATTTAAATTATTTTCTTGTTTTTCCATGAAAATTTTTATGAACATCGCGGAGTTGTTTGTCCGTCACATGAGTATAAATTTGCGTGGTGGCGATGTTGGAGTGGCCGAGGAGAACTTGGACGGAGCGGAGGTCGGCGCCGTTTGACAATAAATCGGTGGCAAAACAATGGCGGATAATATGCGGGGTGACTTTTTTGGAAATGCCGGCTTCTATGGCGCGCTGTTTTATCATCCGTTCCACAGAACGGGGAGTCGTGGAAAACAAAAACTCTTCGGTATCGCTCCTTTTATCCAAATATTCTTTTAACGCCTCTTTGGCCGTATCCGATATAAAAACAACTCTTATTTTGCCGCCCTTCCCCCGAATGGAAATTTCACCGTTTTTTGCCTCCCAAAAAGAATCTCTCTTAAGGGCGCAAAGCTCGGAAACGCGCAAGCCGGTGGAAAAAAGAAGTTCAAGAATAGCTTTGTCGCGCAAAGCCCGCAAGTTGTTCGGCAAAGCGAAATTTTGAGACGCGTCGGAGCCCGCCCCGCTTCGGGGAAGGGTGAAGCGCGAAAAATTTCGCTTTGCCGAACATGCCCTTTCTTGAAGCGGCGCGTCCAGCAATCTCCGCAACTCTTCTTCCGTTATCAAGTCCAAATCTCTTTGCGGGGTTTTGGCCAATTCTATCCTTTCCGCCGGCAGGGAAGCGATATTTCTTTTGGCCAGATATTTCAGAAACGCGCGCAAAGCGATCAAATAATAATTTTGCGTTTTTTTGTCCAAGTTTCCGCCGGCGCTTTTTTCTTCCCGATTGAGGAAAAGTCTGTATTTTCTGACCAGCTCATCGTCTATCCGGGAAGGGGAGCTTATTTGGGCAAATTCTAAAAACTTCTTTACATACCTGTCATAATTTTCAACAGTCTTCAAACTCCGCCCTTTTTCCACCTCAAGATGTTCCAGAAATTGCTGATGTAAAGATTTTAAATCCATCTGTTTCAGTATAACAAAAAAACAAACCGCCAGTTAGGCGGTTTGTTTTTCAGCTGAATTTTTCAAGTTATTGAAAAATTACTTTACCGAATCTTTAAGATGCTTGCTAGCCTTGAATTTCGGAACCTTCATGGCCGGGACGCTTATTGCTTCTCCCGTTCTTGGGTTTCGCGCTTGTCTGGCCGCTCTTTCCTTGACGGAAAAAATGCCCAGTCCGGCGATAGAAACTTCTTCTCCTTTCTTCAAAGAACCGATTATAACCTCTATAACTTTTTCCACCGCTTGTTCAGCTGTTGTTTTTGTGCCTCCGACAACAACATGAACCGCGTCTGCTATTCCTGCTTTATTCATAAAATTATGTTTAATGTCTTATTTTTTAAAACTCGACCTTACTGTTGATTATATATTAAGCCATATTTTAGGCAATAGCAAGACAATTTTGTCGTCAATGTCTATCTCGCGTATTCAATCACCCGGCTTTCTCTTATCACATTAACTTTTATTTCTCCCGGGTATTTAAGGTCTTTTTCTATTCTGTCGGCTATGTCCCTAGCCATTTTTTTGGCCTCAAGGTCGGATATTTTCTCCGGCATCACGAAAACTCTTATTTCTCGGCCAGCCTGAATGGCGTAGGTTTTTTCTATGCCCCCGAACGATTTGGCGATATTTTCCAAATCTTCCAAACGCTTTAGATAATTCTCCAAAGAATCTCTCCTCGCGCCCGGCCTGGCGCCGGAAATAGCGTCGGCCACTTGCACGATAATCGCCTCCGTCGTCTCAAACGGATATTCCTCGTGATGAGACTGCATCGCCTTGATTATTTTCTCGTCAATGTTGAATTTTTGGAGAATTCTTCGTCCGATTTCCACATGCGTTCCCTGGACATCGTGGTCCATCGCCTTGCCTATGTCGTGGAGCAACGCCCCTTTTTTGGCCACATTGACATCGGCCTTCAGTTCCGCCGCCAGCATTCCGGCGATATGGGTCGCCTCAATGGAATGTTGCAAGACATTCTGTCCGTAACTTGTTCTGAAATAAAGCCTGCCTAAAACAGTCAGCAGACGCGGGTCCAAATCAATTATTCCGGCTTCATACGCGGCCATTTCTCCTTTTTGCTTGATGTTTTTTTCCACTTCGCTTCTGGCCTTCTCCACCACTTCTTCAATTCTGGCCGGTTGGATTCGTCCGTCGGAAACAAGCTTCTCTAGGGCGACTTTGGCCGTCTGCCTTCTGACCGGGTCAAAACCGGAAATAACGATTGACCCGGGCGTGTCGTCCACGATAATTTCCACTCCGGCCGCCCTTTCCAGCGCCCTGATATTTCGCCCCTCTTTGCCTATGATTTTGCCTTTGAGGTCGTCCGAAGGAATGGGAACGGTGGTGGTGGTTACCTCCGAAGCGGTGGAAGAGGCCAGTCTTTGAATGGCGGTAACCAGTATATCGCGGGCTCTTTTCTCAAACTCGTCCCGTCCCAAAGATTCCAATTTTTTGATTCGCCCGAGAATGTCTTCTTCGTATTTTTTTTCCGTCGCTTTCATAAGGTCGGACTTGGCTTCTTCTTCGGTCATGGAAGCGACTTTCTGCAAATCGGCCAGTCTTTGTTGTTCAATGCTTTCTATTTCTTCTTTTTTCTTTTTCAGTTTTTCTATGCTGTCTCTTATATCCGCATTGGCTTTATCTATGCCGAGCCTTTGTTTCTCCAAACTTTCTTCCCGCTGCAAAATTCTTTCTTCCAGTTTGCGTGTCTGAATAAGGGAATTTTTTTCCTCTTGTTTGGCGTTGTCCAGGATTTGTTGCGCCTTTTTGGCGGCTTCTTCCGTGACAGCTTGCGCTTTGTCTTTGGCTTCAAGAAGAAGCTGTTTTGTCTTTATGTCCGCGGAATTTTTTTTCTGCAGAGAGAGCAGTACATGGAAAAAATATCCAATTACCAGCCCGCCCAATCCGGAAAAACCGGCCAAAAGAAACACTTTGGTTAGATTCATAAATTTGGTTAAGTTCTATGCTCGGTTCCAATAAAGGAATAAAATTGAACATAAGACTAAAAAATTAACTCAATAAAATTACCTTTTTATACTACTAAATTAACTGCTTTTTGTCCAGTTTTTGTAAAAATTGTGCTAAAATACAGAAATGAATAAAAATTATCGTCCCGTCGTTCTTGTTATAATAGACGGTTTGGGGGTGCCGGAAGAAAAATCAATTTCCACATGGGAAGCCGCCCAACAGCCCAATTTCGCCGAGCTGGAAAAATACTTTCCCTTTACCCCCCTGCAAGCCTCTGGAATCGCCGTCGGTTTGCCTTGGGGCGAACCGGGCAACAGCGAAGTGGGCCATTTGACCATCGGCGCGGGGAAAATAATCCATAACTATCTGCCCAAAATCTCCTCCTCCATAAAAGACGGTTCATTCTTTCAAAATGAGGCTTTCGTAAAATCCATAAGCCACATAAAGAAAACTGGCGGACATCTGCATTTTATGGGGCTGTATTCAACTGGAACTGTTCATAGTTATTTTGAACATTTACACGCCCTGTTTGACCTGGCCAAACAAAACAATCTGCCGGCTTATCTTCATCTTTTCACCGACGGCAAAGACGCTTACAAAAAAGAAGGGGGTGATTTTTACGCCGATATGGAAAAAAATCTGGCGGAAAATTACCCGAACATAAAAATCGTTTCCGTTATCGGCCGGGGATACGCCATGGACAGAAGCGGCGACTGGGATAAAACCCAAAAGGCTTACGAGCTTTTTACCGAGGGTAAAGGAAATTTATTTGACTCCGCTTCTGAATACATAAAAAGCCGGTACGCCCAAGGTTTGAGCGATGACACTGTGGATCCCGGCGTTGTCTCCGGCGGAGAGGGAAGAATTAAAGACGGTGACAGCGTGATTTTTTTTAATTTCCGCAAAGACAGTGTTCGTCAAACAACTAAATCTTTTGTTGACGACACTTTCCAATTTTTCCCCAGAAAAAAGCTGGAAAATTTATTTTTTGTGACTATGACCGATTACGACAAAAACTTGCCGTGCTTTTCCGACAACTCTTGTCCGGCCGCTTTTAAATCGGCCGAGGTTGAAAATCCGCTGGCTAAAATTATTTCCAATAGCGGTTTGAAACAGTTGCACATCGCCGAAACGGAAAAATACGCCCACATCACTTATTTCTTAAACGGCGGGGCGGAAGCGTCTTTTGAAGGCGAAGACCGAATTCTCGTTCCGTCGCCGTCCGGCGGGCATTACGAACTGGCGCCGGAAATGTCGGCGGACAAAGTAACGGAAAATGTTTTGGAAAACCTGACGAAATACCATTTTATCGCCGTTAATTTTGCCAACGCCGATATGGTCGGACACACCGGCGATTTTTCAGCGACCGCCAAAGCGATGGAAAAAGTAGATCAGTGTATCGGCAAAATCGTTTCCCGTGTTTTAGAACTCGGCGGAGTAACCGTTATCACTTCCGACCATGGCAACGCCGAAGAAAAAATTTACAAATTTTCTGGAGAAAACAAAACCAAACATTCCTTGAACCCTGTTCCATTTTTTATTGCAGGCCAAGATTTTAAATCGTCCGAACCGCTCGGCGGGGAGGCGATTGACCAAAAATACAAGGAAGTGGCGGGAACATTGTCCGATATCGCCCCGACGGTTTTGGAATTATTAGGATTGGAACCGCCGCCGGAAATGACCGGCAAAAGTTTGATAGGGAGAATTTAAACTTTTTTTTCTTTCAAAACTGCGTCTATCATTCCATATTTTTTGGCCTCTTCGGCGTCCATATAGAAGTCGCGGTCGGAATCGGCTTCAACTTTCTTGATCGGTTGGCCGGTGGCGTCGGAGAGAATTTTATTGAGCCGGTCTTTGATTTTTATCATATGCCGGGCGGTTATTTCTATCTCCGTGGCCTGACCTTCCGCTCCGCCCATCACTTGATGGATCATCACTTCGGCGTTGGGCAAGGCGAATCTTTTGCCCTTGGCGCCGGCGGCCAAGATGACGGCGGCTCCTGAAGCGGCCATGCCGACGCAAATAGTGGAAACGTCCGGCTTAATGTGCTTAATCGTGTCATACATCGCCAAGGTGGCGGTAACCGAACCGCCCGGCGAATTTACGTACAAATAAATGTCTTTTTTGGGGTCTTCGTGCTGGAGGAAAAGCAACTGGGCGATGACGGTGTTGGCCGTGGCGTCGCTTATCGGCCCGGAAAGAAAAATAATCCTTTCTTTCAAAAGGCGGGAGTAAATATCATAAGCCCTTTCCCCAAACTGCGATTTTTCTATGACTGTGGGTATCAACATAATGATTAAAATATATAGATGAGCGCCCGCCCTGTCAAATTTACCCAATGTCAAGGTCTCGCCTTGACATTGGGCGCTTCCAGCATTTGAAACAGTTTTTCGTTGCGCATTATGCCGGACAGATAATGTTTTACTCTTTCTTTGTCCAGTTCTTGGCCTAAGTTTTTATGGTATTCAATCATCGCCGCCGCTTCTTTTTCCAATTCATCGTCGGGGATTTCTATTTTTTCTTGTTCCGTCATCTGGTCAAGAATCAAGCCGTATTTTACCCTTTTTACCGCCTCTTTTTCCCAATCTTTCTTTAATTCTTCTTCCGTTTTTTTGATGTGTTTCAGGTAATCATCCCATTTTAAACCCGTTTGAGCGATATTTCTTTTCATCTCTTCGGCCATTTTATCTTTTTCCGCTTCCACTAGAAATTTCGGCATATCTTGTTTTATTTCTTCGGCTGTTTTTTCCAAAATTTCCATTCTTCTTCGTTCTTTTTCTTTGTTTACCTCATCATCGTTTACCGCCGCATCAGCAACCTTGTCCGCCGATGAGGCGGAAACTTTTTGGGCTTGTCCGCCGACGAGGCGGGCTATTTTTTTATAGTCGGGAAGAGCGATCTCCGGCAAAACAGAGGTTTTTATTTTAAACCCCAAAGGATTGTTCTCGGCCGCCTTGGTCAGCGTTATTTCCGGCCGGCCAATAGCTCTGATTTTGTGTTCATTTATTATTTTCGGGTATTCTTTTTCCAGCGCGATAGCGGCCATTTTTTCCAAAACGGCGTCCAGGCCGATGTTTTTAATCAATATATCCTCGGGAATTTTTCCTTTTCTAAAACCATCCATTTCCACTTTTTCGGAAAACTCTTTAACGGCTTTATTCCGGCCGGACATAAAAATCTCGGCCGATATTTCACCGATTATTTCCGCCTCCGAATTGGGCAATAATTTTATTTCCAGCATTATATTGTGGGTTTTATAACCACCCTTCTGTTAAACCCGTCTCCGACGCTTTCTGTTTTGATATCCGGATAACCCCCCAAAACGGAGTGGATGATTCTTCTGTCGTAAGCCGACATCGGCTCCATTTCCATCTCTTTTTTGAAAAAAATAACCCTTTGGGCGCTCATTTGGGCGATATTTCTCAACTCTTCAATTCTTTTCATTTGATAATCGTTGACATCCAAAAGAAAAGACAGGTCTTCCAAATTGTCTTTTTTAAGTCTGTTTTCGGCCATCTTTTTGACAATATGGCTTAGGGCGACCAAATGTTTCCCGTCTTCTCCGATCAATATGCCCGCTTCTTTTGTTTTGATGGTGAAAACCGGTCCGCCGTCCATTTCCGAACATTCAACTTGGCCGGCAATGGTCATTTTTTCAAGCAGTTCCTCCAGTAAAGCTGATATTGTTTTTATTTGATTCTTCATATATTTTGCCGGCTTTTTCCCGCACGATGGCTTCATGCACTATAGCAAAAATATTCATAGTCGTCCAATAAAGGGCGATGCCGGAAGAAAGCTTCAGGCCGATAAAAAAGATGAAAAAGGGCATGACATATCTCATTTGGATGTTCATACTTCTGGCTAAATTATCTTTAAAGGTGTCGCCCATATCTTGTTTTTTAATGGGCGGTATGGCCAGTTTCATCTGGTAAAATTGGGTCAAAGCCGCAAGGGCGGGCATAATGTAGCTTTTTTGAGTCAGGTCAATAAGGCCGAGAAACTTAATGTTGACGAAATCCGGAACGGTTACGAAACCGTAGAGGTGGACCGGATCAAAAGCCGTCCCGCCCAAAAAAACTTTATACAAAGCGAAGATAATGGGAATTTGGATAAGGAGAGTCAAAATGCCGGCCACGGGATTAATGCCGTGCTTCTTGTAAAGTTCCATCGTCTTTTTCGCCTGCGCCTGCGAATCGTTTTTGTGCGCGTTTTTTATCTCTCTCAACTCCGGCTCCAGCTTCTTCATTTTTATTTGAGTAACGGTTGATTTGTGGGTAAAAGGCAAAATGATAAACCGCGCCGCCACAGTAAGAAGAATAATAGCCAGCCCCATATCGTGAAGGGGAATATATTTTATCAGCAAGGCCAGTCCGTTTAATAGGGGCTCAAAGAAAATTAAGTTATATAAATAAAACATACCGCTTATTCTATATTATTTTCGCTTTTTTATAAAGACTTATCAGCTCGTCTTTCATTGCGGCGTATTTCTTGCCTATTATTGAGGGCTTAAAAAACACCGCCGCGCAAAGCCCGGGATTAATCTCTTTAAGCAGGGGATAAGTAATCGCCCTCGCTCTTCTTTTCAGTTTATTCCGTTCCGCCGCCTTTTTAGACACCTTCAAAGAGGCGACGAAAGCGAAAGCCCTGTCTTTCGGACAATTGCCGGTTACTTTCAAATTAAGATTTTCCGAGGAAAAAATTTTCGCCTTTTTTATAAACTCCGGAAATAATTTTTTATCAATTCTGTTTTTTGGGGGAAGCATATTGTGATCAATATTAACATGTTATCCACAAGATATTAAGATAATGGTATTTTTAGGCCTGTTTGATTAAAAAAATCTTTAAGTATAATGAAATAACTATGCCGGATAATTTTGAAAAATTATGGAGAGACGCTCTTTTGGAGATAGAGCCCAATGTTTCAAAAGCTAATTTTTCCACTTGGTTCAGGGACACTAATATAAGCGGCTGCAACGACGGCGTCGTCACCATAAATGTGCCAAATGACTTCGCCAAAGATTGGCTGTCCACGAAATATTATAAATTCGTCATCAGCTCTCTCCGTAATCTCAACCCAAGTATCCGCCATGTTGATTACTTGATAGTTCCCCAACCGCCCCAACCCGAACAAAAAGACAAAAAACAAACCCCGAGGCGGCAACAAAACAACGAGGAACAGCTTGTTTTCCAGGAATTAAACACCGATGCGGAAGCCAATTTAAACCCTAAATACACTTTTGACACCTTTGTGGTGGCTTCTTTCAATGAGGTGGCTCATTCCGCCGCCGCCGCCGTTTCTAAAAGCATCGGCAACCTTTACAATCCTCTTTTTATTTACGGCGGAGTCGGTTTGGGAAAAACCCACCTTCTCCAGGCCATCGGCAATGAAACAAGAAAAAACAACCCGGTCGTCAAAGTCCAATACTTGACTTCGGAAAAATTCGCCAACGATTACGTTCTCTCTATCCAAAACAAAAACATCCACCTTTTCAAAGAAAAATACCGCCAATATAATCTTCTAATAGTGGATGATATCCAATTTTTTTCCGACAAGCTTAAAATCCAGGAAGAGTTTTTCCATGTTTTCAACGCCTTATACGAAGGAAATAATCAAATTATTTTTTCCTCCGACAAACCGCCTCAATATATCGTCGGCTTGGAAGACCGGCTCAAGTCACGCTTTGAAGGGGGAATGATGGTGGATATTTCCCAGCCGTCACTAGAAGAAAGAATGGCTATTTTGCGGGTTAAAATGCAGCAAAAAGGGTATTTGATCCCTGACGAAATAACCGATTTTATCGCTAAAAATATCAAAGAAAACATCCGCGAACTTGAAGGGGCGCTTAATTCTGTGATTGGCCAGTCAAAAATAAGAGGCAGGACTTTAAGTTTAGCTGATGTGGAAGAGGTTTTAAAAAGAAAAATTAAGCCGTTAAAAATAATAACCGCTGACCAAATGATTAAAATAATCGCCAATTATTATAATATTGAAGAAAAAAATATCAGTGAAAAAACAAGAAGACAGGAAATTGTCAAACCAAGACAAATAGCGATGTATTTATTGAGAAATGATTTAAACACTCCTTACCCTTATATCGGCCGGAGGTTGGGCCAAAAAGACCACACTACCGCTATTCACGCTTATAAAAAAATAACTTGCGACATAAAAATGGACAAGAAATTAGAACAAGAAATAAACAACATAAGGGATATTATTTTAAAAAGTTAATTATATTTTTTATGGAGTGTAAAAAATGTGGATTAAAAAATAATAACTATGGGTATAAAATTAAAATAGGTTGTGGATAAAAATTTTATGTTTTTTAGATTATTTTTTATTATTAAAACAACCACAATTAATATTAAAAATATCCACATTAAATATTTAAAATTATTATTATTAAAAGCTGTTAAATTAATTTATCCACTTATCCACAGATATAATAATAAAAATAATGTATTTATATATAAAAAAGATTACTTAATATAATAATTAAAAAATGAAATTAATTTGTTTTAAAAAAGAACTTAAAGAAGCTGTTTCTATCTGCGACAGGATTTCCGGCAAGAATTTAAATTTGCCGATTTTGAGTAATGTTTTACTGGATGCCGAAGGAAAAGATTTAAAATTAAACTCCACCAACCTTGAATTAGGCGTGGAAATAACAATTTCGGCGAAAATAGAAAGTAAAGGCAAAATTACCGTTCCAGCCAATATTTTTAACAGTTTTTTATCTAATATTTCCGGAAGCGGCCAAATTAATTTAGAAGTTCAAAATAATAATCTGGTAATTTCCACCAACAACAACTCCACTCTTATTAAAAGCCAGCCGGCTGACGATTTTCCCAACTTACCGAAATTAAAACAAGATAATAAATTTTCTTTACCGGTGTTTGATTTTATATCCGGACTTAAAACTGTGTTTTATTCCTGCGCCATATCCGCCATAAAACCGGAAATTTCCTCGGTTTATGTTTATTCCAATAAATCCGATATGCTTACTTTCGCGGCGACGGACTCTTTCCGTTTGGCGGAAAAAAAAATAAATCACTTTTTTCCAGAATTAGGCCCGATTTTAATTCCATTTAAAACAGCGGCGGAAATAATCAGGATTTTTGAAGGGAAAGAAGGTAAGTTGGATATTTTATTCAATAAAAATCAAATCAACATAATAAAAGACAATATTGTTTTTATTTCCAGATTAACCGACGGAATTTTTCCGGATTACAATCAAATTATACCGAAAAAATTCATCACCGATGTGATTATTAATAAAGAATTTTTTATTGATTCTTTGAAAATATCCGGCTTGTTTTCCGGAAAACTGAACGAATTAAATATGGCGGTGAATTCGGAAGACGGTTTTTTCACCATTAAAACTTCCAATAATGAATCCGGAGAAAATATATCTAAAATTCCAGCCAAAATTACCGGCGAAAGTGTAAAAATAACTTTCAACTATAAATATATTTACGACTGTCTGCCCAATATTGATTCGAAAGAAATAATTTTAAGATTTTCCGGCGAAGGTAAACCCCTTCTTATAACCGGCGCCCAAGACAACACCTTCCAATACTTGGTAATGCCGATGAGCGTATAAAAATATAAAAAATAAAATCTCAAATCTCAAAAATAAAAAATATGCCGTGGAATAGCGTATCTAAATACCTAGAAAAATTTTTTGTCATCTCTCCGCCGGGAAAATTTTACCAAAAGGAAATTATTAAAGCGCTTAATGAAATTTTAAACATAAAATTATCCGAAGATAATGCGAAATACCGCTTTGGAATGATATATATAAAAAACAATTCCGTCACAAGCGGGGCGCTTAAAAACGAAATATTTTTAAATAAAGAAAAAATTCTCAATCAAATAAACCAAAAACTAAAAAATCATAAAATAAAAGATATAAGATTTTAATAATTAATTTTAATTGGTATTATTTTTTCGCTTTTATTTCTCACTTTGTCGTAAGTTATTATTTTTATTTCCGACTTATTGGCCGTCACTCCCCAATCAAACGGTTTAAATGTTAATATATAAGGCTCTTGTTTTAATGAACCAAGGTAATTATTATTGAAAAACAAGTCGGCTTGGCCAAACTCAAACCGGCCATGAGAAGAAAATTTTACAACTATGTCGCTGTTGTTATTATAGGTTTGGTTTTCTTTTGGCGACTCTATTTTGATAATAGGCGCGTATTCCGGCTTGTGGACATCGTCGCTCTCCTTCGGCATATCTGCTTCTGTTTGGTCTTTAAGATTATTTTTTTCCGCCCATCTTCGGACCGGAATTTCCCACATTCTAAACTGGGAATCGTTTTCCGGGTTGGCCGGTTTGCCGCCGCTGGGATTATTTTTGTCCAGCCAATACAAAATGGAATGAATCTGGGTCAAAACTTTTTCCTGAACCAGTTCCGGCGGGGTGAATTCCGTTGCCAATTTACCGGAAACTTCATCCACCAGATAAGTCTGTCCGCCCAGCCATTGGCTGTTTAAAAAAGGCTTATTACCTTTTATGTTTTTTGGCTTTTCAAAGTCTTCTTTGGGCAGGTCTTTAAACACTTCGTTTAAAAATTCGTTCCACATCGGGGTGACGATGAACCCAGCCACCATTTTTTCCATCGGAGAGTTGTTGTTGTTGCCGAACCAGGCGCCGACGGCGATGCTGGGCGCGTAGCCCAGCACCCAGGCGTCTTTGTAGTCGTTGGTGGTGCCGGTTTTGGCCGCCACCGGTCTGTCGGGGAAATACAGCGGCGAACTCGCGCCAAACGCCGGCGCGCGGGCCTTGTTGTCGGACAAAACATCGCTTATCAGCAGGGCGATGTTTTTATCCAAAACTTGTTTGGATTCGTCGCGGTATTCTTCCAAAATATTTCCGCTTTTGTCTTCCACTTTCAGGATTCCGACGGGCGGATTTCTAACGCCGTTATTGGCGAAGACGGAATAAGCCCCCGTCATTTCCAGCAGGCTCACTTCGCCGCCGCCCAAAACCAGCGTCAGTCCGTACCGGTCAGGGTCGGTCAAAGAAGAGATACCCATGTCTTTCATTAAACTCAAAGAATTGCGGATGCCGGCCAAATAAAGTGTTTTCACGGACGGGACATTTAGCGATTGAGCGAGAGCGGCGCGAAGCGTTACCGGCCCGCGGTAATTGTGGTCGTAGTTTTCCGGCATATAACACTCGTCTTTTTCGTCCGAGCTGGCGGATGAGGAACTGGAAGAAGTTGTTGTTGCGGCGTATTTATCCAAGCAAGACGGATTGAATTCGGTCCGGACGTCAAAAACGACGGTGTCGGGCGAGTAGCCTTTTTTAAAAGCGGCGGCGTAGACGAAGGGTTTGATGGCCGAGCCTGGTTGTCGGCGGGCTAAAGCCACATTGAAGTTGCCCTGGTCTTCTTGGTTGAAATAATCTTTGGAGCCGACCATCACCAGAATTTGGCCGGTTTTCGGATCTATGGCCACAATGCTGTTGTTGGAAGCGTTGAACTTTTCCTTGTTTTCTTTGGCGTATTTGGCGGCCAGTTCTTCGGCTTTTTGCTGGAGCGGGTAGTTTAGAGTGGTGGTAACTTTCAATCCGCCTTGCTCCACGACATCTTTGCCGTATTTTTCTTCCAAATAAGACCTGATGTAAACGGAAAAATGGGCGGCTTTGACGGAATTTTGGCCTTTGTTTATAAAAACAACCTTTTCTTTTTTGGCTGTTTCGGCTTCTTCGGGAGTGATAAAGCCCAAGACGGCCATTTTACTCAAAATCAAATCCTTTCTTTGGACAAGTTCTTCTTGGTGTTTGCCGTAAGGGGAGTAGTAGGTGGGGGCTTTGGTCAGGCTGGCGAGATAGACGGCTTCGGCCAAATTTATGTCGGAAGCGTTTTTGCCGAAAAAATTCCGGCTGGCCGACTCAATGCCGTAATTACTTCCGCCGTAAGGGACGGCGTTTAGATACAGTTCCAGAATTTTATCTTTGGAAAGTTTTTTCTCAATTTTCAGCGTCAAAATTATTTCTTTTATTTTTCTGGTGAAAGTTTTATCTGTGGTCAATAAGGTGTTTTTGACCAATTGCTGGCTGATAGTGGAACCGCCCTGTCTTAATTTGCCTGATTTGATATTAACCAAGGTCGCCCTTAAAATTCCCGGCACGTCAACGCCTTTATGCTGATAAAAAGAGGAGTCTTCAACGGCGATGGCGGCATTTTTGATGTGGCGGGAAATATCGGCCAGCGGCACAATCGTTCTTTGGATGTCGTTGTGAATATCCCAGAGAATTATTTTGCCCGTCCGGTCGTAAATTTTCGTGGACTGGGCGACTTTCAGGTCGTTTAAAGAGCTGGCGTCGGGAATCTTTAGGGTGGCTATCCAGAAAACAATAACCGTTCCGGAAAAAAGAAAAACGGCGAATAAAAAAGAAATTACTCCGGCGAGTATTTTTAAAAATTTTTTTCTCTTGGCTTTTTTGGACATAATGATGATATTGTATCAAAAAAACGACGATTTAAAACCCCCCTCGACATCGGATGTCGAGGGGGGTTTTAAAAAAATTAATTTTCCCAATCGCATGAACCTTCGTCTTCGTCGTTCTCTCCGCCGGTAAGAATGTTTTCCTCGTCCGCATCTTCCTCAACACCCCCCGGCAATTTATCGCCGCCTTCTTCCTCGTTTATTAATAGAGCGCCAGCTCTTATTAAATCGTTCATATTTATTAAATTATTTATTAAATAAAATTTCGACGCTATCTTTGTAGCAAGTATAAAAAATTTGTAAAGTACTTCAAGAGCGGCCCTGTGGATAATTTTTTGTCGGGCTCGCCTCGCTGGAGCCGTTTCGGCGAAGCGGGCAGGCTAAAGCTATGGCGATGGCATCAACTTCGTCGTCCAACTTGCCCGCCGAAGAGGCGGGATTCTTGTCTGTGTTTATTTTAAGCATAGCCAATACCATTTTTCGGACTTGGTCTTTCTCGGCCCGGCCGTAGCCGGTCATGGCCATTTTTACTTCCAGCGGGGTAAATTCAAACACTTTCAAATCATTTTCAGCGGCCAAAAGAAGGGCGACGCCTCGAGCCTCCGCCACCTTCAAGGCCGTTTTTTGATTGGCGGTGAAAAAAAGTTTTTCTATGGCCATCGCATCCGGCTTGAATTTTTTGATTATTTTTTTCAATCCTTCAGCCAAAACAAGAAGCCTTTTTTCGTGGGCATCATCTCTTGATGAAATAAGACAAGAAGAATAAATCAATTTCTCGCCGCCGGGCGATTTTTCCAAAACGGCGCAGCCCATTCGCTCAAAACCGGGGTCAATGCCGAGAATAATCATAAAATTTATTTTGCCCAGCCATTTTAATTAAGAATACATAATATGTGACCAATAATCAAGGAATTATTATCTATTCTGCCTATCGTCCCAATAGATATTTGACAGCAGTTAATTCGCTAATCGGCGAATTACAACAAAAAGGTCAATCATCATCTCTGCCTTTTGTTGTATCTAAAATGGCGCTGAAAATATGCTAGAGCGTAAAACCGGCGCCATTTGTAAAATTAACTGTATAAGGCCGCATACGGGCGCTTGATTTAAGCCCCTTAATCGCTTATCATAAACAAATGGAAGGACTGATAGAAATTAAAGAAAAAATAACGCCGATTTTTAAATCTTATCCGGAAATAAAGCTGGTTTATTTTTTCGGATCCATGGCGAGAGGGGACAGCGGCCCTCTTAGCGATTATGATTTTGCCGTATATGCGGACGAAAAAAGAAAGGAGAAAGTCTTTGATCTTAAATTCTCTTTGCAAGACAGGATTAGCCGCGCGCTGGGCACGGACAAGGTGGATGTGGTGATGCTAGACATTGCTCAAAGTCCGGAGCTTAAATTTAATATTATCAAAGAGGGGAAGTTAATATACGAAACGGAGCCGCATAAGTTAATAGTTGAGCCAAAAATTTTAAACGAATATTTTGATTTTCACGCTCTTTTATTAAAATACGGCTTAACTCGGGCCTAACCTAAATAATTTAATGACAAATTTATCCGTTATTGAGAATAAAATAAGCTCCGTTAAAAAATACTTGGGCATTGCGGAAAGATATAAAACATACTCAAGAGAAGAAATTGAGAATAATGTTGATATTAAAGGCGCCGTTGAAAGATATCTTTATTTGGCGGCGCAGGCGACAATAGATCTGGCGGAAGCCGTGATTGCTTATAAAAACTTCCGCAAACCGTCAACAATGGCGGAATCTTTCTGTATTTTGGAAGAAAACGCCATAATTTCAAAAGATTTGGCTAAAAAAATGATCGGGATGACTGGTTTTAGAAACGCCGTTGCTCACGATTATGACAAAATAAACTACGATTTGGTTTATAAAATCATCCATCAAGACATTAAAGACATAGAAAATTTTATAGATATTGTGTCCAAGATTTAATCCTTTTGGATTTGGGGCAAGCCTAAGTGTTTGTAGGCGTTTTCGGTGGCGATGCGGCCGCGGGGGGTGCGTTCTATAAATCCAAGCTGAAGCAGAAACGGTTCGTAAACGTCTTCTATGGTGGCTTCGTCTTCGGATGCGGCGGCGGCCAAGGTTTGCAAGCCGACCGGGCCGCCTTTGAATTTTTCTATCAGAATGTTTAAAATGCGGCGGTCGTGATTATTGAGTCCCAGCTCGTCTATTTCCATCAAGGCCAGGGCTTTTTGGGCAAAATTCAAATCTATCCCGCTTCCTTTATGAACTTGGGCGAAATCGCGGCAGCGTTTTAAAAAATGATTGGCGATTCTAGGCGTATAACGGCTTCTTTTGGCGATTTCTTCGGCCGAGTCGCCGGAAATTTCCATTCCCAGAATGCCGGCCGAGCGGGTGATTATTTTTTTGACCTCTTCGTTGGTGTAAAATTCCAGCCGGAAAGTGCCGCCGGAAAATCGCGAGCGCAACGGGGAAGAGAGCATGGCCACTCGGGTAGTGGCGGCGATAAGAGTAAACGGCGGAAGCTCCAGCTGGATGCTTCGCGCCGACGGGCCCTTGCCGATGATAATGTCCAGCGACCTGGATTCCATCGCCGGATAGAGGACTTCTTCAATGGTTTTGTTCAAGCGGTGAACCTCGTCTATAAAAAGGATGTCGCCCGGGGAAAGGTTGGTGAGAATGGAAGCCAAATCGCCCACCCGTTCTATGGCCGGGCCGGAAGTGGTCTTTATCTGCGCTCCCAGTTCTTTGGCTATCAAAAGAGCGAGGGTGGTCTTGCCCAATCCGGCCGGGCCGTAAAAAAGCAAATGCTCTATGCTCTCTTTTCGCTCGGAAGCGGCTTGAATAAGGATGCGGAGGTTCTTTTTTATCATCTCTTGGCCGATGTATTCGTCCCATTTTTGCGGCCGCAATGTCTGGTCCAGCGCTTTATCCAGTAAAGCGGCGGATTTTGGGTTGTTTAAGTTAGTATTCTTGGGGCTTGACATTTGTGTTATTATTTGCTAATATGATGAAAATTAAAGAGTTTTCGGCGAATCTGCCCTATAAAACTCTAAGCAACGGTCCCGCTAAAACGGGATTTACGGAATATCGTCAAAGGACGCTTTGGTGTTCCGACTTGTCGGAATTCCTGGGGCTATCCTTAGAAGTTATTCTAAGCTTTTAGTACGCATATTAAAAGAAGTTGCTTAGAGATTTATAGGGCGGATTTTTTAAAGTTCTATCACTCTTTGCAGTTCGTCCAGCGAAGTCGTTCCATCCAAGACCTTCAATACCCCGTCTTGCTTCATGTTCAAGATGCCTTGTTTTTCCGATTTTTTCAGAATTTCCGTTTCGGTTGGGTTAAGAAGTATAAGCGGTTCCACTTCCTCGTCTATCAATATCGCTTCGTAAATCCCGATTCTTCCTTTGTAGCCAAGGTTGTTGCAAAATTTGCAGCCTTTCGCTTTCCAAACAAACACTTCCGCGATATCAGGCCTTTTCCTGTTTAAGGGGAAAGTTTCAATCACTTTTTTGATGACCGCCGACTCCGCTTCCGAAGCCGGCTGTTTTTCTTTGCACTTATCGCAGAGCTTTCTTGCCAATCTTTGGGCCATAGAGATGTTCACGGCCGGAGCGATGCTGGTCGGATTAACCCCGAGGTCTATCAAGCGGGGGATGGTGCCGGCGGCGTTGTTGGTGTGCAGGGTGGACAGAACAAGGTGGCCGGTCAAAGCGGAATTAATGGCGGTTTTGGCCGTTTCCAAATCGCGGATTTCCCCGACCATTATAATATCCGGGTCTTGCCTTAAAATGGAACGAAGTCCGGCGGAAAAAGAGTAGCCGATGGCTTCTTCCACTTGAGTTTGGACGATGTTGGGAAGATGATACTCCACCGGATCTTCTAAGGTGATGATTTTGGTGTCTGGCGTGTAAATTTTTTTCAAAAAAGCGTAAAGAGTGGTGGTCTTGCCCGAACCGGTCGGACCGGTGGTTAAAATCATGCCGTTGGGTTTGCTTAATTCTTTTTCTAGAATAGCCATCAAATTTTTGTCTATGCCGAGCTCCTCAAAAGGTATGGCAATTGATTTCGGGTTAAGAATTCTCAAGACGATTGATTCGCCGTAGGCTTCCGGAATGACCGAAGTCCTGACGGCGATTTCCTCTTCTTTTGCCTTAATGCTGAAACGGCCGTCTTGGGCTTGGTTGCGAACATTCAGCTTCAAACCGGAAACGAGTTTGATTCTGGAAAGCAGGAGATTGTAAATTTTGTAATCAAACAGCAAAATGTCGTGGAGCACTCCGTCCAGCCTGAAGCGGAGGCGAATCTGTTTTTCCTGCGGTTCTATGTGGATGTCGGATGCGTCGGCGCTTAAGGCTCCAGCCAAAATTATTTCCAGCACTTCGGAAATTTTCCTGTTTTTCTGGGTAGCGGCCGATGACACGAATAAGTTTTTCAGTTCTTCTGTGGTGGAGGTTTTTTTCAAAAACTCATCCAGTTTTTCGGAAGAAATATCTATGACGCCCCTTTGCGTTTCTTCATATTCGGGCACTTCGCCGTATCGTTTCCATGCTCGAGCGAGGCTTTGTTCGGAAACCAAGAAGGTGTTTATTTTGTAGCCTTTTTCTTGGAGGTTTCTTAATATTCTTTGGGTTGTTTCCGGGTTGGGGCTTTCTATGGCCACTTGGAGCTTTTGGCCAACTTTCTGGAAAACGGTCAACTTGCCGAGCCGGGCTTCTTCTTCGGCTAAAATTTTCAGGGCGTCTATGTCTATGGTCATTCGGGAAAGGTCAAGATAAGGCAAGTTGTATTTTTGCGACAGAAGTTTGGCCAAGTCTTCGGCCTCGCTCTTTCTCATGCTTTCTATTTGCTCTTTATTTTTGTCGTCGTTTAGCAATGCCATTGGTGTTGTTATTTTATCCTTTTATGCGGCCTCTTTCAACACGCTTTGAATTTTAAGCTCCGCTTCGGAGAAATTTTTGTGCGGACCGGAAATTAAATTGCCGTTTTCTTTTCTGGCCAAGAGCGAGGCGGCCAGTTTTTCTTCGATGTTTTGGCCGTCCCGACGCTCCGATCGGGATGAGGCTGAAATCATCGCCCAAACTTCTTGCTTGGATTGCCAGATTAAGACAAAAAACGGGCGGGGTTCCAGAATATTTTTTATTTTTTTCATTATTTTGCCGAAAAGCGCGGGGCTGGGTTCGTTGCCGGTTTTTTCCAAGTCTTGTTCGGCGATAAAAGTCCACATGCTTTTAAGCGATTCGTTCGGATGGCTTCTGGCCAAGGCGCGGCCGAGCAATCTGGCGAAAGACGGGCTTTTGTCGCTCATAATGCCGGCGATTTTTTCTTTGTCCGCGCCGAGTTTTAAAAGCGAAGAAGCCAGCGCCAAAGTTTTATCGCTAATGTTTTTTTGGAGCTGATCGGTTTCCGCCATAAGAGCGGCCAAGACAAGGTCGGGAACGGGGGATTTTTTTACGGAAATGTCTCCGCTTGATTCAATTATGTTGATTACGGAGAAAACTTTTTCCGCCAGAGTTTCTCCGCCGACGCTGGAGGAAAGGCTTATTATGTTATCCGGTTCCGCGGCGGTTATTTTCTTGGCTATTTCTTCCGGCAGGTTGCCGTCCTGGATTTCTTGGCCGAACGGCGGGAAGAAAAAAACAGCGTCAACATTGGCCGGCAAGGTTTTAAAAACGACATTATCTTTGGATATTTCTTCTTTGCCGGCGCTGATGTTGATGCTGACGAAACGCTCGTCCTCGGTGTAAGATATTTCTTTTGTCTCTATTTTGTTTTTCGGTATCAATATGGAGGTGGAAAAGGTTAGGGGTTTATTGTTAGCGGGCGGAAGAATAGCCAGCCATTTTTCCGCGAAATCATTTCGCCTTTCTGGATATGAATAAACGGACAGCCCGGCGTTTCTTATCGCTGCCGCAAGCGCTTCTTTGGCCAAATAAACTTCTTCCGCCGCTTCATTGTTTGAAACAACGGCAAAAGACCCGGCGTTGACGCAAACATTTCTGATTTTTTCTTCTTGAAGCGGAGACATAAAGAGTATATGCTCCATTCCTAGCATGACTTGGAATTTGATTCAACTCCTCTAAAAACGTATAATGAAGCCAATGAAAGAATATTTTGACTCTAATCAAAACAGCTATGAAACCCCGCCAATTCGGATTGTTGGCGATGCTTCGGAAAAAATTAAACAAAAAACAAAAGAAAAATTTCAGGGTTATTTCCGCGAAAAACATATGGAGAGCGTTTCCAAAGAGAAATTGGAAGCCGTTATTGCTTTGGAATATGAAAAAAGTCGCGCCGAAACAGAATTGATAGAAGCCGCTGACAATGAATTAAACGATATTATGCGCAAAGCCGAAGCCGAACCATTTGATGTTCCGCCAAAAAATATTCATTTAATTCCGCCGGAGTTGTATGAAAAAATAAATCGCACGCAGGGGGACGCCATTACCGCTACTCAACATCGAGCGATTTTTATTAACGCGGAGAAGTACAGGAACAACCCGCTTGATTTTGGGAAAACTATTTTTCATGAACTCCTTCACTTAAAAGGGCATTTTGCGGTAGAGGTTGAAGAAAACAGCAACGAAAAGGAAGCGGAAGCGAGTGTTTATCGTAGCGGCCTTAGTGTTTTTTCATCTCAAAAAAGTGAAGATGAATACAGGGGTCATAAACATTTTGATGGGCTGGAAGAAGGTCTTGCCGGAGCGCTGGAAAGAAGATATTTTCAAAAAATGATCAACCACCCTATTTTAAAAGAACAAAAGGAGTGGCTTGAAAGCGATAAGGCGGCAGAAATAAAACAAAAAATAAGCAAAGATGAAAATATTCCGATTGAAGAAATAAGTAATGTTAAAGAAAACGGCGATTTTGCGACCTTTAGTTATCCGTTTCACGGGAAAGTTTTAAACTTGCTGGTGTCGGAAATATATGAGAAAAACAAAGATAAATTTAAATCCGAAGACGATGTTTTAAATGTATTTATCAAAGCTCATTTTGACGGTAAAATTTTACCGATGTCCAGATTAATAACGGAAACTTTTGACAAAGACACATTAAGAGCGGTCAGCATGATGAGTGACGAAAGAGATTCCGCCGCGCAAACCTTGGAATTTTTAGAAAAGAAAGCAAGAAATTGACGACAAGTTTATCTTAAGATAAACTTAATTCATCATGAAAATTATGAAAAACGCGATAATAGGGTTAAAAGATTTAAGAGAAAACATGGACAGTTACATTTCTCAGATAAATAAAGGAAGAACTTTTGTCGTTGTGCGAAAATCAAAGCCGGTTTTCAGATTGGCGCCGTGTTGCCAAGTTTCTAAACAAATTAGGTCAAAAAGAACGAAAAATCATTAAAGAAGAAATAAGAATAATTTACAGAATTGATGAGAATAAGGAAGTGTTTTTGTTAAGCATTGAAAGAAAAAACGACAATACTTATAAATTTTTGAATTGGAAATAATTTTAATAAAACAATGCCCAGAAAAATTTGCCGGCATTGCGATCCGATTGCCAGCCACCCGTGGCATTTTCGGGAGCGGGCGGGGAGTTTTTTATTTCCGCTGAAACGGTTTTTGACGCCCGCGAAGCAGATGTTGGAAAACAAGCTCCCTAAACTGATTTTTGGGCTCCATAAAATTATTTTATACAATTTGTTCAAGGCGCTTCTTGTTGCTCGGGTATTAAAAGAGGTTGGCATCGCGGATGACGACGAAACCTTGTCCAACAGGACGCTTGTTGTCGCCAAAGAAGCGGCCAAAAGGGGACTCTCCGTCAAATCTTTTAAATTTTTAGGCAAAGAGACCACGAATTTTTTCTCCATAAAAATAAAAAACAAAAAAATATTTTTTGAAGTTTTGCCGACCGAAGAAATAGCGAAAATCGCCAAGATAGACTTTGACGACAAGTATGAATTTAAGCGAATTTTACAATCCGCCAACTTTCCCCGCGCGGAAGGGGAGCGTTTTAGCAAAATTAAGCCGGCGCTCGCTTACGCCAAGAAACTGGGTTTTCCTTTGACAGTTAAGCCGAACAACAGTTCATTAAGCAAACACATCACTTGCAATATTCAAAATGAGGCCGATTTGAAAAAAGCGATTCGCATCGCTCAAATAATCAATCCATATTTTATCGCGGAAAAATTTATCAAGGGCGATACGCACCGCGTTACTTTGGTTAATCATGAAATGGCGGGATGTTGTATGCGGGAAGCGCCCAATGTTACGGGCGACGGGGTTCATACTGTCGCCGATCTGATTGAAATAAAAAACAGGCATCCGTGGCGAGGCTTGGCTCACCAGAAAAATTTTACTCTGCATAAAATCGTCGCGAACGAAAGCGCCATATCTTTTTTGGCAAAGAAAAGATTAGTTTTTGAAAGTGTTTTACCGAAAGGGGTTAAAGTGAGCCTTCACGATAAGATTATTTTGAAATGCGGCGCGGATATCCACGACAAAACCGACGAAGTTCATCCAGACAACATCGCGCTTTTTGAAAAAATTTCCCGCCTTTGCGATACTCCGCTTATCGGACTGGACTTCATCTGTCAGGACATCTCCCGTCCGCATCATCAGCAGGAATGCGCCGTCTTGGAAGCCAATTCTTTGCCCTACATTGATATGCATCACTATCCCATCACCGGCAAACCCCGAAATGTCGCCGGCCTGATTATGGATTATGTGTTATCAAGGAACTCATGAAAATAGACAAATTACGGTATATTTGCTATCGCCGGTAAACTGTAATTTCAAACGCAGGGCATCGCCCAAAAAGCGGGCATAAACAAGGCGACGACCTGCGGAGAGAAAGAAAACAGGTTGTAATTGAAAGTCGCCAAAATTCCTGGCACTAAGCGGGAGTTGAAAGTCCCGCAAGTAAAATCAAAAGTGCGATGAGCGCGCAATTAGATTCTACAAGGCAACCGGCCGAAAATGGAAAACTTAGAAAACCCTGTTAATCAATTCGCATTTATGCTATTATTTTGACAAACAAGCCAATGAAAATGAAATTCAGACCAACGCTGTTTTGGGACGTGAACCCGAAAAAAATAGATCCGAAGAAGAACGCTCAATATGTCATTGAGCGTATTGCCGATTTTGGCAACGATAAAGAGGCGCGCTGGGCATTAAATCATTATGACAAAAAGCTATTAAGAAAAGTTATAACTAAATCAAGATGCCTGCGGCCAAGAACAAAAACTTTATGGAATCTTCTGCTCAAAAAATAAATCCGAAGAAAAAACCGATTTCTTGCGGGACAAGCTGGCATTACGAAACCTTGCCTCGCCCAACCAAGAAAGCTCTGATGTTTTTATCCGAAGAAAAATGGCTTAAAGAATCAAGCTGGTATCTTGCCGGCGGGACGGCTTTGGCGCTTCAAACTGGAAACCGCAAATCGTTGGATTTGGACTTTTTTACGCAAGACAGAAATTTTGACGGAAAAAAGTTAATCGCGCGTTTTGCGGGAAATAACGACTGGCAAACAGAAGTGGAAGATGTGAATACAATTTACGGTCAGCTTTTAAAAGCCAAAGTGAGTTTTATCGCTTACCCTTTTTTTATCCCCAAACAAGAGCCGTTGTGGCACGGGGCGATCAGAGTGCTCCAAGCCAAAGACATCGCCGTTATGAAAATAACCGCCATTTCCCAAAGAGGAAGAAAGAGGGACTTTTTTGATCTTTATTGGTGCGCCAAAAACATAGAGCCATTAGAAGAAATTATCAAGCGCCTTAAAGTCCAATATCCGTCAGTGGCGCACGACTATCATCATATTTTAAAAAGTCTGGTCTATTTTGAAGATGCGGAAAGCGACCCCGAACCGGAAATAAATTTTGATGTCGGCTGGAAAAAGGTGAAAAACTTTTTCATTAAAGAGATTCCGGAGATTTCGGAAAAAATAATGAGATAAGTTTTGAGCGTGTTTATTAAATCAGAAAAAGACTTTCGTCAACTTATATTGTTTATGCACAATCTTTTGTTGTGTCTGCCCATAGTTTTGTTATCATATAAGAAATGAAGGAAGAACTGGCGGAAAAATTAAAGTCGCTTAAGGAATATTTTGAAAACAGACCGGATGTGGAAATGGCTTTTATTTTCGGTTCAAGAGCGAAGGGGCAGGAAACAAGCGAATCAGACGCTGATGTTGCCGTTTATTTTAAACCCGCCTCGGGTTATTTGGAGTTTGAAAAAAGCGTAGAATATAAAGATGAAAACAAAATTTGGGGCGATGTTGAAAAAATCTTGGGAATAAGCACTGACCTTGTCGTTTTAAACAGGGCGCCGGCAACAATCGCTGATTCAATCATAAGAGAAGGGGAGCCGATAATAATAAAAAACCAGAAGATCTATTTGGATTTTCTTTTGCGCGCGACTTCAGACGCCACGGATTTTAGGGAGTTTGTCAAAGATTTCTGGGAAATTAAGCAGAGGTCGCGATCATTGTCTCCCCAGGACAAATAAAAAAATTTATAGATGCAATGGAGCCTCTTTATAATTATTTCATCAATTACGCGATAAAAATTTTGCAGAAGTAAGACTTTTATTTGAAAAAACTAATGGAGAAAGCAACGCTAGAAGATGCGCAAAAAATTTTCATTTCTAACAGCCAAGAAGACACGCAGAGTTTTGCCAAAAAGTTAGCCGGTAACCTAATGTCAAGGTCTCGCCTTGACATAGGCGGGGGCGCTTTGGTTTTGGCTCTGATTGGAGAATTGGGAAGCGGGAAGACGACATTCGCTCGGGTGTTTGCCGAAGTGTTGGGTGTAAAAGAAAAAGTGAAAAGCCCGACATTTATAATTATGAGAAAATCCCAAATCCCAAGCTCCAAATCCCAAGCAAAATCAAAAATTCAAAAAAATAAAACGAAATACAAATACTTTTATCATTTTGACGTTTATAGGATAAACAGCGAAAAAGAAATCTTGAACCTGGGCTGGGAAGAAATAATTTCCAATCCGGAAAATGTCGTTCTGGTGGAATGGGCGGACAAGATAGAAAAAATTCTGCCAAAAAATTCCGTCAAAATAAATTTCAAACACTTGAAAGGGGACAAAAGAGGGATTGTTTTAAATGTTACCTAAAAAATGCTGGAGCATAAATTCGGTAACATTTGACTGTTGAAAAAGTTGTTACGGTTTTAGTTTTCAAGCAGGTTTCACAGTTAAATAATGATTAAACTGTGGTAGAATTGGGTTAATGTCTGAAATCAACCGCAAAATTCTCGTTCTTTTGGACACTCACGCGATATTGCATCGGGCATTCCACGCCTTGCCGGATTTCACTTCGCCCAAAGGCGAGCTGACCGGAGCGCTTTATGGTTTCACCGCCTTTTTGATAAAAATTATCCGCGAGCTGAAGCCGGATTATATCGCGGCCGCTTACGACTTGCCCAAGCCGACTTTTCGGCATATAGCTTACGACAAATACAAAGCTGGGCGGGCAAAAATGGACGACAGTTTGGCCAAGCAGATAAATCGCTCCCATGATATTTTGAAAGCTTTTAATATCCCCGTTTACAGCGCGGAAGGTTTTGAGGCGGACGATATTTTGGGAACAATCGCGGAGATGGTTCAAAAAAATTCAGAATGGAAAAAAAGCGTAAAAACAATCATTGCCTCCGGTGATATGGACACCCTTCAGCTCATAAAAGATGACAATGTGGTTGTTTACACCCTTAAAAAAGGAATAAACGAAACAATTATTTACGACGAAAAAACGGTGATTGAAAGATATGGTTTCGGACCGGAATTGATAGTTGATTACAAGGCGCTCAAAGGCGACCCGTCGGACAATATTATTGGAATTAAAGGCATAGGAGAAAAAAGCGCCACCGAGCTTATAAAAAAATACGGCGGGATTGAAAATATTTTTGCCAAACTGAAAGAAGGAAAAATTGAAGCTAAACCAAGAATAATAGAACTTCTCAAAGAAGGAGAAGAAGAGGCGCAATTCAGCAAAACCTTGGCGGAGATAAGAAGAGATGCGCCGATTGATTTTTTTCTGGAAAAAATTTCATGGAAAGAAAGGTTTGACAAAGAAAAGACGAGACCGATTTTGAATGAACTCGGATTTAGAAGTTTGATTGATCGGTTAAACGGAGAAGGGCAAAATAAAAAAGAAAACAAACCGGAAGAAACAGAAAAAAAAGAGACAAACAATGAATCAGCAAAAGAGATGAAAACAAAGACGATTATTTCCGACCAAATTATGAACAATATTGAAAAGCCGCTGATTAAAATTCTTTCCGAGATGGAAAATCGCGGCGCGCTTCTTGACGTGAATTATTTGAAAAAATTGTCGGAAGAAAAGCATAAAGAATTGAACGAACTGGAGAAAAAAATTTGGAAACTGACCGGAGAAGAGTTTAATATCAATTCCCCCAAACAACTCGGAGAAGTTTTGTTTGTTAAATTGGGGTTGGGCGGAGCGAAGCCGAAGAAGACGGCCACCGGCGCCTACTCCACCAATGTTTCCCAATTGCTTAAACTCAAAGGAACTCACCCCGTTGTTGATGAAATAATGGAACATCGGGAAATTTCCAAATTACTTTCCACTTATATTGACGCTTTGCCGAAATTGGCTGATGAGAATAACAGGCTGCATACTCACTTTGATTCTTTTGGCGCGGCAACAGGAAGACTTTCGTCGCAAAATCCTAATTTGCAAAACATTCCCCAAAAAACCGAAAGAGGCAGGGAAGTAAGAAAAGCTTTTGTCGCCGACAAAGGTTTTAAGTTGGTGGCTCTTGATTATTCGCAGATTGATTTAAGGGCGGCGGCGATTTTAAGCGGGGATAAAAATTTAGCGGAAATTTTCCAAAGGGGCGATGACGCGCATGCTCTAGCGGCCGCAAAAGTTTTTGGCGTCAAGCCGGAAGAAGTGACGGCGGAAATGAGGAGAAAAATAAAAGTGATAAATTTTGGCGTCCTTTACGGAATGGGCATCAACGCGTTAAGGCAAAATCTCGGAGGAACGAGAGAGGATGCGCAGAAGTTTTACGGCGAGTATTTTAAAAATTTCAGCGGCTTGAAAGAGTATATAGAAAAAACAAAAAAATTCGCCAGAGAAAACGGTTGGACGGAAACGCTTTTCGGCCGGCGCAGATATTTTCCGGAAATAAATTCTTCCGCCGGATTTTTGCAAAAAGAGGCGGAGAGAATGGCAGTCAATATGCCGATACAAGGCACTTCGGCTGATTTCATTAAGCTGGCAATGGTAAAGGTGGACAAAACGCTGGAAGAAAACAGGTTGAAAGACAAAGTTTTTATGCTTTTGCAAATCCACGACGAACTGCTTTTTGAAATTAAAAAAGATGGGGCAGTAAAAGCCGCACTGGTTATAAAAGAAGCGATGAAGAGCGTTTATCCGTTGAAAAAAGAAGACAGAAGCCTTGTCGCTGAACAATACAGAAACCTAAAACTGCCAGCCATTCCGGTAGAAGTTAATGTGGAAATTGGCGACAATTGGGAAGAAATGGAAGCGCTTCACTAAAATCAAAATTAAGGCTTATTTGCTATCGCTAGTATACCGTAATTTTAATCAAATTTATGTTTTATCTTCTTCACGGCCAAGACACATACAGGAGCAGGGAGAAGCTCAACGAGCTTGTTTCGCATTTCAAGACCAAAGTTTCCGATTTGGGGTTTTTTAGGATTGAGGGAGAAAATTTCAGCGAGGCGGAATTTAAAGAATTGTTAAGGGGAAAAACTTTGTTTGAGAAAAAATATGTGGTCGTTTGCGAAAATGTTTTGGAAAATAAGGAAGCGCTAAATTTCATACCGGGCGGTTTGGACGATTTAGCCAAGACAGAAAATATGTTTCTTTTTTGGGAAGAGGGGGTTGAAGAGAAAGTTTTAGAAGAATTTAAAAAACAGGCTTACAAAATCCAAGAATACAAACCCCTTGATAGCGCGAGATTGAAAGCGTGGTTCGCGGCTAAAAAAATTCCGGCAAATATCGCTTCCGAGATTATAAAAAAAAGCGGTTCTGATTTGTGGCGCGCGTCAAAAGAAATAGAAAAATACGCGCTTGGCGGTTTAACCGCCAAGCAAGAAGCGATTGCGGAATATAATCCGTTCGCGATATGCGATGCGTTCGCGGAAAAAAACAAAGCCAAAACGTGGACTATTTATCAGCAAGCGTTAAGACAGGGAATTCCGGACGAGGAAGTGTTTTTCAAAATTCTTTGGCAGATAAAAAATTTGTTGCTGGTGAAAAAACTGATAAACGCCGGCGTTGCCAATGTCGCCAAAGAAACAGGCCTGCACGACTTTGTGGCTGGCAAGGCGATAAAAGCGGCGCAAAAATTTTCCGAAGATGAACTGGTAAATTATTCGTATGAGATGCTGAAAATTTATCACGAAAAAAGAAGAGGAGAATCGGAGTTGGCGATTGAGTTTGAGAAATTGTTGATTAACTAAAAATTAAAATTAAGGTATATTTGCTATCGCTGGTAAACTGAAATTTTGTTTTTTTATTCTATTTTGTCTATTCTTCTTTTGTATTTTTCTCCGTTGGAAAACGGCGTTTCCAGCCAAACAGAAATAATTTGTTTGGCTAAGTCAAAACTAACCTCGTCAGCCGGCAAGGACAAAACATTGGTGTCGTCGTGTTCGCGGGATTGTTTGGCGGTCGCGACATCGTCGGCCAAAGCCGAACGAACGCCGTGGAATTTATTGGCGGTAATATCCACCCCCACGCCGGAGCCGCATATCAGTACGCCCTTGCGTCCTTCCGGTTTTTCCGACACTTTTTGAGCCACCAGTTTGGCGAAGTCGGTGTAGTCGTCGTTGGGGTCGTAAGCAAAATTGCCCATATCTTCAAATTTGTATTTTTTTTCCGCCAAAAACTTTTTTATTTCTTCTTTGAGCTGAAATCCGCGATGGTCGGCGCCTAGATAAATCATAGCGTTATTTTAATATATTTCGGCAAAAAAAAACAGCGCGCGAAATTTTGCGGTGCCGTTGGTTGCGCGGGATGTTTACACAACCAAACTTTTTTTTCGCAAAATTTTCGCGCGCTTTTGTGTTAGTCTTCATCACCAACTTCTACTTTAGGGTCTGGCCACAAGTTGTCTAGTTTGGTTTTATTATTAATGCGACTGCCACAATGACAGGGTTTATTAGCCTCATCATCTCCATACTCAATCGGCGGTTCAATCAACCTAATTTTTTTGTCAGCCATAATTTCATCTCCCCTTCCATTTTTAAAAGTTTAATGATTTAAATTAAAGATCTGTTTATATTAAAAATACACCACTTTTGAAAAAATTGCAATAGATTTTTGTGTTTCACATTGCCTCCACGAGGATTCGAACCTCGGACCATCTCCTTAAAAGGGAGCTGCTCTACCACCTGAGCTATGGAGGCGTATTGTTTTATCGTGGCGTAAATTACAACGGCAAATCAAAGGCGAACATTCCCGGCCCCGTTAAGATCAAAGAAACGGCTATGGCCAGTTTTATAAGCCTTTCGGTCCAAGAACGAGGATGTTGCCCCCGCATTATGATTGAGCTGGCTATTATTATAAGCGAAACGGCCATGGCGGCGGCTTGAGTGAAGAGGCCGATGACAAGAAAAATTCCGCTTAAAAAAACAATTCCGCCCAAAATTCTTTGTGGCGTTTTTTCTTGGGCGACCAATTTTTCTTGAGCGGAGCGATTAGAAAAATGGAAGTACTCTTGTGGTGCGATTATTTTGCCGAATCCGTGTTTTATAAGAGGAACGCCCAAAGCGATTCTCAATATAAAAGGAGCTACAAACGAAAAATTAAAAAGTTCCGGAAATAAGCTAGGCATTTTTGCATTGTAACATTAGTAAGACACGGAATCAATAATATTATTTTTGTCGTCGTAAAGAGTGATGATTTCTCTGGATTTTTTCCACAGTTCTTCATTTCTTCCCAAATAGACTCGCCACTCCGGAACATAGAAATCAGCATCGCCTTTATGTTTTTCCGCGCATGATTTGTAATTGGCGTTTTGCGTTAAGTAATCCTGGCACGAAGAAGAAAGTCCGGAATCTTTGTATGGGATGGAACTTACCGTCTTGCAAGCCGCAATTTTTTCTATGTAATTAAAACATTTGTCGTCGCTGTCTATGTTTTTTGGCAAATTCTCATCTCGCAAAAAAGGGCAGTTTGTGTTTAAATTTGGAGAAAACTCATGGAATTGCTCAAAGTACCCGGCGCATTTATTCAACTTAAAGCTTGTCCCAAGCGGACTTTTCCCTGTTACGATAACGGCTTTTTCTCCCGGCTTAAGGTAAATATCTTCTTGGGGTTGGCTGGCGGTTTCAGCATAGATAAAGGAGGATCCTCTGTTGATTGCAACATCAAAATTGCCTTTGCCTTTCAGTTTCCAGCCGGTTATTTTCATCGGGCTTTTGTTTTTTTTGTCGGCTTTTATTTCCAAGTATTCCTGATTCGGGTCTGTTTCTCTGGCGCTTCTTTCTTTGAGTGTTACAAAATCCGGTTTTATTGAGCTTTGGCTGGAGGAACTTGTTGGCTTAACGGAAACACTTTGAGTTTTTGTTTTTGGCTGTTCTGTTTCATCAACGGGAACTTTTTTGCCAAGAACCTCTATAACTTCTTTTTTTGCTTTCTGCTCTCCTTTTTGTTGGGGTCTAAATAAAAACCAGCCGCTTTTTGACGACGGCCGCAACGGCCCGCCGGTAAAAAGCCAAACAAAAGCCAAAATAACCATAATTAAAATAAAAGCCCTCAAGTCTTTCATCGCGTCCATAAGTGTTTACAGTTTATCGCAAAAATAATCTAGTGTCTATCAAACGACAGCGTAAGTCTTTTGATACAAATAATTGATGTTTATGATACAATTAAAACCGCTTAAAATAAGGATATTTTGATAATTATTTCAAAAAATGATGCGATTACGATTATTTTATGATACAAAAATGCTTGACAAACAACTTAATTTGTGCATAATAGAAGTAGATTTGATAATTCAAACTTGATTCTAGCCAATTGGGTTTGATTCTTTGACAAATTGGGCTAGCACTAGAAAGGAGGTGCTAATTGGAAAATATTTCAGAAAAGATGAGGCTGATAGTAATAAAAAAAGAAAAAGCGGAAAGAAAGTCAAGGGAGACGATAAGGAAGATTGGGGAACAAAAAAGGGATGAGTTCTGGGAGAAAATAAACAAGTGCATCGGAATGGCTGTGGAAGAAAACTTCTTCAAGATACTCCGCGAAATTAAAGCGGAGGCAGAGAATGGTAAAAAAGAAGCGTTGTTTAACCTCGGAAAGGAAAAAAAAGAGAGATATGACGCGAGGGACTCAAAAACAATGTTAAATGAGATCTGTGCTGAAGAAATAAGAAAACTAGGCACGGGCAAAGGCATGGATATTGAATATTGTTTTAATTCGGTTTTTAAAAATCCCCATGGTGTCATATTAAATCTGTTAGCTGAAAAGTTAATAGATTTAATTAAGAAGGAGGGGTTTGGTGCACAAAAGCAGTTGGATGAATACACTGAGACAGGGGGGTGGGAAGATATGAGCGGACCGAGTTTTACATGGCACCGCTTCAATATAAAAATTAACTGGTAGATTTAATAAAGCAGGGCGTTGGCACAGCGACGCACCTGCTTTTTATTTTTGTCCAAAAACATTATAATTTCCAATAACTATTTTATGTTTTATCTTCTTTATAGCAAAGATGCATTAGTATTGTCAGAGAATATTATTAAATGTTTACGGGCTTAAACATTTATCATTTCTGATGAACGGGGCAGAAATGGGCCGAGCGGCCGCCGACTTTGAGGCGGGCGATTACGCCGCCGTCTTTCTTTTGGCATTTTTCTTTTTCCAAGCCGTAGACATATAAAATATCTTGATAATGGCCTTTTTGTCCGCTCGGGTCGCGGTAGTCGGAATCGGAAGTGCCTCGCGCCTCAATCGCTTTCTTTAAAATTTTTTTGGTTGAAGTGAAAATTGATTTCATTTCTTCTTGAGTCAAAGACGAAACTTGTCTTAAGGGGTGAATTCCGGCCAGCCACAAAATTTCATCGGAATAAATGTTGCCGATGCCGGCGAAAACAGACTGGTCCATCAAAACCGTTTTTATTTTCCCTTTTTTGCCGGCTAGTCGTTCTTGGAATTTATTAAAATCAAAATCTGGGGCGGTCGGGTCGGGACCCAAGTTGTTAATGTCTTCCAATTTGTTCAACTTATCTGTTGGCCAAAGCAAAACCTTGGCGAATTTTCGCAGGTCGCTTAAAGCCAGTTGTTTGCCGTCGGATAAATTAAAAACAAGATGAATAAAGCGATTTTGAGGGTCGTCTCTTATCGCCCCCGCTTCTTTGCCCAGCCATCTTGCCCCGCCCGCAACGGGCGGGGTTACCAGTTCCCAGTTTCCGTATAAAAAATGACCGGTCATTTTCTGGTGAACGAGGACTGTCTTGTTGACAGTTAAGTCAATGAGAATATTTTTTCCGATTCTTCGGACATCTAAAATTTTTTCGCCCCAAACTTGTTTTTTGAAATTTTCAAAAGAGATATTTTTGAACATCTTTTTCCAGTCAGCCTCAACACCCGCAATTTTTAATCCCGGCAAAATTTTTCGCAGGTCGCTTACTATTGTTTGCACTTCTGGCAGCTCAGGCATAAGTTTCAATCTAAAAAATAATATAAATAATCTAAAATAAAAAATAAAAAAACCGAAAAATGACCTTGAGATTATTTAAGCACAATTTGGCTTGACTTCAAGTTTAAATTTTTGTATATTATGTTAAATAGTTTGTAATTTATTTTACACTGATCTTTTACAAAGGAAGAAGGTGAAACTTGAAAAAAGCAAAAACATGGAATGTTGGATACATACCCTTGTTTCAGGGTGAAGGTTGGCAAAATGAGGCAAAGTATTTTATAGAAAACATAAGGGAAAAAGAGTTTTTGAATGGTGATAAAATTTCAGTTTCATTGCTGGATGAGCCAAAAAATTGCGAAAGAATAATCATACCGTTTTCAACAAGGACAGATATTCATAGCACAATAAATTTTTTGTTTGAAAGAGAAGATTTTATTGTAGAAAATAGTTTATTGTTAGGCGCAAAAAAGTATTTTGTTCTGAAAAAGGCTGATAATTTTAATGTTCCGCTTCAAGAAAAAAATAAGCCGATAATACATTCTGCAAGAGTAATTCTTACTGTTTGCGGTTTAAGGGACATCAGTCAAGTGTCTTCTGTCTTTGAAATAATGCAAGAGTATAAAATTATCATGAATAATTTTATACTGGCAAGTTTTAAAATGAAAGGACAAAGTCAAAGCAGTAGAATTATTTTGATTGAAACGGACACGGACGAAGTTGGAAGGGGTGGGGTTTATTTAGTGGCGATTAATAAATTGAAAGAAAAAGGTTTTAAGGTCAGATTCTGCGGTTTTTGTTGGCCAACTTTTGATTGAACATCCATTTGAACAAAAAAAGAACCCTTGCGAATGTTTTTCCTTGGGTTCTTTCTGTTTTATTGAAATAGTCAGCTTTCCGTTTAGCGCGTTTGTTATGTTTGTCAAAAATGACAAAGTCGGGTTGGTTTTGCCTGACTCAAATCTCGCTATAGCTGATTGCTTTGTACCGAGTTTTTGGGCAAGCGTTTCTTGGCTCAAGCCGGCTTTCAAGCGTTTTCTTATTATCATTTCTATCAGAGCGTATTGAGGCGCTAAATCACCATAAGCCTTTTTGACGGTTTTATCTTGCAGTAATTTCTTTTTTAATTCATTGAAATTCTTCATACTGCTAATATAACATATATGTTATTATTTTTCAATATAATTAAAAATTTCAACTTTCATTTTTTTATTTCCCCAGCATCTTCAGCGCCTCTTTGATTCTGGCGTTGACGCCGGAAAGGCTGTCGGGAATTTTTTTGATCGCCTCGCGCGTTTCACTAGGGGAGTAGCCTAGAGATTTCAGCGCCTCCATCACATCCTGTTCGTCTTTAAAGGCGGCGCCGGCGGATTCGTCCAGCTTGCCCATTTTGTCCCGAAGCTCCATGATAACTCTTTCGGCCGTTTTTTTTCCTATGCCGGAAACTTTAGTCAGATAGGAAATTTCTCCGGACGCTATCGCTTTTTTTATCGTGTCCAGCGGGGCGATGCTCAATATCCCAATAGCCGACTTCGGCCCGATGCCCGATATTTGAATGAGAGTTTCAAAAAATTCCAATTCTGGATACGATTCAAATCCGTACAATTCCAAAGCATCTTCTTTGACCCGCAAATGCGTCCATAGGCCGGCCGTATCGCCCGATTTTCTCAGCGTGTCGGGCAGAGTATGCACTTTATAGCCCAACCCGTTGGCGATTATTATTAGAAACTTGTTGCCTCTCAATTTAATTTTCCCTTCAATGTAAGAAATCATCGGTTTTTCAAATAGTCTAAAATTTTAATCACATCATCGTCGCGGTCTTTGCTTTTCAAAATAATTATAGCGATCTCTCTTTGTTCGGATCCGGCCGATGGCAAGGAAAATATACCGGCGAAAGTTTTTCCGGCGCTGTCCGTGTAGCCGGTCTTCCCTCCTAAAAAATTTTCCAGACCGGAAAATTTGTCGCCGTTGGCCCATTTTTTCATTCCCTCCGCGAGTTCTTTTTTTCTGGTTATGTCCAGTATCTGTTTTTTGTTTTTAAAAATATAAGAAATCAAGTTGAAGAGGTCTTCGGGCGTGGAAATGTTTCTTGAGGATAAACCGCTGGAATCGGCAAAAAAAGTTTTTGGCATCCCGATGGACCCAGTCCTTCCGTTCATATGATTTAAGAAATTTTTTGTCCCGATATGGCTGGCCAAAGTTTTGGCGGCGGCGTTACTTGATTCCAAAAGAAGGGGATACAACAGACTGCTTGTGGATATCACTTCTCCATCGGACAAACTCCTGATGCTCGGGTTTTCTCCAATAAGGGCTTCGGGCGAAACGATGGCGATTTGCGACTGGTCAATTGTTTCAAGAGAAACTAAAGCGGTCATCAGTTTGGTGATTGAAGCCACGGGGAATTGCTTGGATTTATTTTTTTCAAGGATAATCTCGCCGGTTTGAATGTCGGCCGCCAAATAGCCTTCGGCCGACAAAGCCGGTTTTTTAATAGCTGTTTTTTCAATAACAGAAGCGGGAAGCGCGGCTTCGTAAGTAAAAGTCGTTCCGGCGCTAGCGATGTAGCGCCTAGCCGTTTTAGCGGCCGTGGCAGTCGCAGAAGAAGCCGTTGTTCCGATTAAAACAGCCGTAGCCGTCCAAAACATATAAGATAAAAATGAGTGTTTTTTCATCGGGCGTATTTCTGCCACCATTCTACCATCCTTGCGTTTTTTTAAAAAGACGCTATTATTGCTAAATAAAAATATGCCGATAACATCATCAGCCAAAAAAGCGCTAAGACAGTCTTTCCGAAAGAGAGATTTTAATTTGAAAAGGCTCAACGAAATGAAAGCCGCCGTTAAGACTGTCCGAAAATTAAAAACGGAAAACAAAGACGAAGCCCTGAAGCAATTAGCCGCCGCTTATAAAGCCATAGACAAAGCGGCCAAAAGAGGTGTCATCAAAAAAGGCGCCGCCGACAGGAAGAAATCAAGATTGGCAAAGTTCTTGGGAAAGTAAACTTAATTCAGTAAAAATAAAATATTAACCGGGCAACCAACCAACTCTTACGTCCCTAAAGATAAGCTCGTCAATAATTACGTCAGAATTATTGCCGTTCTCTTCGACAAAATGGACATCTTTCAGAATCACTGTTGCGGTGTAGTTTCTGTTCCATCTTGGCTGAGATTCGTCAATATCCGAAATGGATATGGTTGCTTTTCCACTTTTTCCAATCAACTTTTTAGATTTTGGTTGGTTTGGATCCACAGCATCGTTACAATACAATCTTGTTATCTTATCTCCAGCAAGAATTTCAACATTCAAACTGTCAGATTTTCCAATTTCAAAAGTTTTTTCTGTGGACGAAAAATTGAGTTTTTCTTTTCTCGCAGAAACGGAAATACCCGCAGTATCATCTTTGTTAACCTTATAGACAAAAATATTTCCGCAACCTCGGCCAGTTTCTTGAAATGAAATACTAGCAGGCGCTTTCGGAGTTGGAGAAAAGATGTTCGGGTATTTTTTTGCCGCAAAAAAATACCCGAACACTACCGCCAAACCGACGATAACCATAAAAAGAATAATTTTTGCTGTTTTATTCATATGATTAAAAATTTTTCTTCCCCAAAATTAAAATATGGTTCGAACCGATGAATTAATCATAATTTATTACAGTAAATTTTGCAAATAAAAATTTGCTCGAACCTATTTTGAACAAGAACCGGGGGCCTCTTCAATTTTACTATTTTTTATCCCTGATCTAAGGGGCGTAAACACACAAGGTGTGGATAACTTTTCGGTTTCTTTTCGGTATTCTGATATAATAACAAATATGATAACAAAACGCCAAAAACAGATTTTAGATTATATAACCAAATACGAATCAAAAAATGAATTTGCGCCATCTCTAAAAGAAATAAAAAAGCATTTTAAACTATCTTCCGAATCGACAATCCATCAACATATTGAAGCATTGAAGAAAAAAGGGTATTTGAATAAACTTAAAAATAAACCCCGCGGTATTGAATTAAATAAAGTAGAAAAGTTTTTTGAAATTCCAGATGATAATTTAGCGACCTTAAAAAAAATTTACAGAGAAAAAGACAGAATAAGATTACAACCAGCAAATCCAACCTTGTTTCCAATTTACAGAAATGAGGTTGAAATAAGGGGCGTTGTTGTAAGGGTAGTTAGAAATCTTGAGTCAGAAAATATCTCATTAGATAGTCAAAAATTTCTTAACGAAATAGAAATAAAAAATGAAACCTTTGAAAGAAAAGATTTTAAGTTAAATAAAATCTACAATATAGACTGCCTAGATTTTATGAAAAATGTCAAAGACAATTCCATAGATTTAATATTTGCTGATCCGCCATATAATTTAAGCAAGAGTAATTTTAAGATGAAATTCTCAAAAACAGGAGGCTCAGATTTAAGCACTGATAAAGGTTCTTGGGATAAAATGACGAAAGATGATTTTGAAAAATTTACCGAAGAATGGCTAAAAGAATCTTTTCGTATTTTAAAAAAAACAGGCTCAATATGGGTTGCTGGCACTTACCACAATATACATTTAACAGGATATTTATTGGAAAAAATTGGTTTTGAGATACTAAACGAGATTCTTTGGCATAAAACTGATGCTACGCCAAATCTATCATGCACTAGATTTGTTGCAGACCACGAAAATTTTTTATGGGCGAGAAAAGATAAAAAAAATGTATTTAACTATGAAGAAATGAAAAAAATAAATGGTGGAAAACAGATGAGATCAATATGGGCAAAGGGTAAAACATCTGGAGGTAAAAGAATACACCCAACACAAAAACCCGAATGGCTGTTGGAAAGAGTAATACTGGCCACTTCCAAGAAAAATGCTATAGTTTTTGATCCATTTTTAGGTTCCGGCACAACAGCAGTTGTAGCTAAAAAACTCGGTAGGCAATACTTAGGAACAGAATTAGATAGAGATTATTTTAAATTGGCAGAAACAAGAACAAATAACACATAGACCATGTTATGAATACACACTATTTAATTCAAGGAGATATTTTTAAGGTATTACCCAACATAAAACACAAGATTGATGCGGTTATCGTTGATCCTCCATATAATACTGCAAATAAAAATACAAAAGTCCTGAATGGAAGAAAGGCTCGTTCTTCTGACTTTGGTAAATGGGACTATTTCACAGACAATGATTATTTAAATTTTACAGAGAATTGGTTGAAATTAACATTGCCAATTTTGAAAGAGAATGGGAATATTTTAATTTTTTCAAAATTAGAATATGTGAGTGATATTAAAAGAATTTATGAAAAATTAGGATTTAAGCATCACGGTACTATTATTTGGCATAAAACAAATCCGGCTCCACAAATAAGAAAAAACGGCCTCTTGTCGTCTTGCGAGGCGATTCTATGGGCAACTAATGGTTTTGATAATAAAAAAATATCTTACACATTCAATTTTTCAAAACAAAATGAAATGCATAATTTTATTCAAACCCCGATTTGCATGGGAAACGAAAGAACTGCTCATCCGACACAAAAACCGAAAAAAGTTTTATCACATTTAATTAAAATCTTTACCAGTGAAAAAGATTTAATCTTAGATTGTTTTGCTGGAAGCGGAACCCTAGCCGAAGTTGCTGATGAATTAAAAAGAAACTCAATTAACATAGAAAGCGACGCAAATTATTTTAAGATAATGAAACAGCGTCTAAAAAACATGCGAGGAGTAAAAATTTTTTAATAAAAAATAATTCTTAGAATTTTAATTCTATCTCTTTAAAACTTTCATCGGTCCAATTTACCTTGTAGGCTTTTCTTTGTCCCTTTTCAAAACATAAGAATACATCAGGAATTCTGTTACCATATTTTGCTTTTAACGGCTTAAATAATTTAATTATAAGATCAGGATTCCATTCTTGTTCAGCAAATAGCCAAGCATCAGACCAAGCATTGTTTTCATGGTGCCTATGATCAAGATAATTTTTCCAATCATGCTCAAGTTCAAGTTTCTGGGTTGTGCCGCCAGAGTATTTTAATAAAACATCACAGCCACCAGAACTAGAAATACTGAAATCAATTACATCTTTATTGTCTATAGAAAAACCCTTTTTAAACTTCAAATATTTATCTATAAAGACCCATGTTTCTTGTTGTTTTATTTCCTTTTGAATTTCAGTCTCATTTGTACATTCCCTTTTTTGAAGCTCCTTCCATTTATAAGAAAGTCTCGTTTTTATATTTGCATTACCATCAGAAAATTCTTTTAATGCTTTGTCTAAACTATGTAAGTTATATGTATTGCCAAGTCTGTCCGAACAGATTTTGGAATCTAATGAAATTCTTAGAAACATTGGCTTTTTTTCGAAAAGTTCCTCAGATTTTACGGCGCATATCTTATCCCAAGAATTCTTTTTTGTAGGAATTACTAATAACGGATGTATATTCTTTTTTAATATTTTTTTGCCAGACCAGTAATTAAATAGGTTATATTCAAGTGTATTATTGCTATTACCGACAAAATTATTTAATAAACTCCGAATAAAGTATTGACCATTATTGCTTACTACCACAGAATCCTTTTTGAAATTATTATTATCCCTTTTTATTCCGAGTTCTGTTGAATTTTTACCAAGCATCACTTTAATATGTGCCTGATTTTCTCTAACTTTTGACAACCATACCTCAGTTTCAATTAAATTTTTCAGTCTATCATTTTCAGTGTTAGCTGATAGATCAGAAGAATCTAGGATTATTTCTCCATTACTTACCGCATTAACAATACGACCATCTCTTCCAAGTGAATAGTAAGGTACAATTTTATTACCTCTTTTTACAAATCCATTTAGGGTTATTAGTGTAGAAAAATTTCCTCTTAAGCCACCAAATTTAGTGTCATCTAAATATTTGTAATCTTTTTTATCAATCCTAGTTCTTACCAGTGCTGCTTTGTATTGGTTAGCCAATTTAACAAGATCGTTTGTATTAAAATAACTCTTATTATAATGACCAGATATTTCTAATGCTAAGAAAAAAGTTTTTTGTAAATTTATTTTATACATATTGTTTTTGCCCTCGGCAGGAATCGAACCTGCATTTCAGCCTTCGCAGGGCCGTGTCCTATCCATTGAACGACAAGGGCGTTTTCAGAATTTCAAAGCCCGGGCGATGACGGCGGCAAGAGATTCTTCAATCTTTTTTTCTTTAAGATATTGCAAAAGGTATCTCCTTATCTGCTCCGGGTCGGCGTTACCAAGCAATATTACCGTGTGAGCGGAAAAAGTTTTTTTTGATTCCAATATCAGTTCTTTTTTGACCGGCGGGTCATAGTGTATCCAGAAATGATCAATGCTGTCGTAGTTTAAATTTCTGTTTCCCGACGACACGCCCCCGGAGTTTATTTCGTGAATTATCATTCTCGGCCTTCTGGCTCCGTAAAGTCCGACGGAAAATCCGGCCAAAACGGCAAAAACGGCGAATAAAAAATTATGCAAAATAACGGCCGCCAAAACAAGGGCGGCGGTGATTATGCCCAGCACCCAATACCACTCGGGGGTTTTTTTGTGGAATTCGTGTTCCGGCGCGCTCCATTTTATTTTTGAAGGGAGGTTTTCCATATTTACTATATTTTACCTTACTATAATATATTAACAGCGGTAAAAAGTCATTATGGAAAAATTTTATCTGACCACGCCCATTTATTACGCCTCCGGGAAACCGCACATCGGGCATAGTTTTGCCGCGGTATTCGCCGATGTTGTCGCCCGGCGGCAAAAATCAAAAGGCAAAAAAGTTTTCTTTTCGGCCGGGCTTGACGAACACGGCTCAAAAATAGAAGAAAAAGCGAAAAAAGAAAACAAAGACCCGCAAAAATTCACGGACGAAATCGCCCAAAGCTATTTAAGCGCGTGGAAAAGTCTGGGGATAGAATACAGCGATTTTATCAGAACCACTTCCTTAAAGCATAAAAACGGCGTTTTGGAATTTGTTAAAAAATTATGGGATGCCGGCGACATATACGAAGGGGAGTATGAAGGCTTGTATTGCGTCGGATGCGAGAATTTCATATTGGAAAGAAATTTGGTGGACGGACTTTGCCCCGATCATCTTGTCGCGCCGCAAAAAATAAAGGAAAAAAATTATTTTTTCAATCTCAAAAAATACCTGCCGGAAATAAAAAAGAAAATAGAAAACGGAGAATTGAAAATAATCCCCGACAGCCGGAAAAACGAGACGCTGGCGATGATGGATTCGGGCGTTTCCGATTTTTCCATCACTCGCGAAAATCTCCAATGGGGGATACCTTTTCCTTGCGACAAAAAGCGGACTATTTATGTTTGGGCGGACGCGCTTATGAATTACGCCACCGTTTTGGGCTATCCCGACGGGAAAAACTTCAAGAGATATTGGCCGCCGGATTTGCATATTATCGGAGCGGAAATAAACAAATTTCATTCCATCTATTGGCCGGCGATGTTGATGTCTGCCGGTTTGCCTCTGCCGAAGGAAATTTTTATCCACGGCCTCTTTACCGTAAACGGGCAAAAAATGAGCAAGACCATAGGCAACATCATTGACCCGATTGAGCTGGCGGAAAAATTTGGCGCGGACGCGGCGCGATACCTTCTACTTGCCCAATTTCCCGCTTCGGAACATGGCGATGTCAAAGCCGAAGAATTTGCCCGAAAATACAACAGCGACTTGGCCAACGGAGCGGGCAACCTGCTTGAAAGGTCTTTCACGATGATGATTGATTATCGCAGAGGCATTCTTGACGCTAAAAACGGCCTTGAAGAAAAAATAAAATTCTTGGCCGAAAAAACCGAAAAAAATTACGAGAATAATTTTGAGAATTATAAACTGTACGAAACATTGGCCGATGTTTTCGCTTTAATCAAAAAACTGGATGTTTATATAAACGAAGAAAAACCGTGGGCGCTGAACAAAAACAAAGACAAGAAGCTGGATGTTATTTTAAACACCCTTTTATTTGGAATAGAAAAAATAATCGTCTGGCTGGAACCGTTTATGCCGTCAAAAATGGCGGAAGCCAAAAATTATTTGACCAAGCTCAAAAAAGGGGAGTTAAAAAAAGGAGACAAGCTGGGATTGTTTAAAAGGATCTGAAAAACAAAAAAGTTATCCACAGGCCGGAAAAGCATTTTTATTTTGCGGTATTGGTGTTATTATTTTTATTAGCGAAACAAAAGTCAATCTAAATTATCAAATAAAATTTTTCTATTTTTTAAAAATTAAAAATTGGAAATTTAAAATTTAAAAAGATGGTTCCTCAAAAAGTTTTTTTCACCAAGGGCGTCGGACGGCATAAAGATTATTTGCAGTCGTTTGAACTGGCGCTTCGCGACGCCGGCATAGAAACTCAAAACCTGGTCACGGTGTCCAGCATCTTTCCTCCCGGATGCAAAAGGATTCCCAAAGAAGAAGGAGTGAAGTATATGAAAGCCGGTTCAATAAGATTCTGCGTTATGAGCCGCAACGCCACCAACGAGCCGAACAGGCTTATCGCCGCCTCGGTCGGCTTGGCCATACCAAAGGACAACAATCAATACGGATATTTAAGCGAGCATCATTCTTTCGGGGATACGGAAGAAAGGGCGGGAGATTACGCCGAAGACTTGGCGGCGACAATGCTGGCCACCACTCTCGGCATAGAGTTTGATTCCAGCAAGGATTGGGATGAAAGAGAAAAGCAATACAAAGCCAGCGGGAAATTCATCACCACTTCCAATGTTACCCAATCGGCCCAGGGACACAAAGACGGTTTGTGGACTACGGTTTTAGCTTCGGCCGTTTTCGTCTTGGAAGAGGAACAGGCAATGGAAGGACAAAAAAATTGATTTGACAGAAAAATTGTTCCGTATTATATTGTTTTATAGAACAAGTTCTTTTTATTTGTCTAACTTATATTTAGGAGGGTAGTATTGTGTGTAAGGAAAAAACCAACAAAGGGAAAAGAATTATTGCGGGGAAAAAAATTGTTGATGCGGAAATAAGAGAGGCGACGCATGTAACGGCGTCGCAATTAAAATTAATACACAACAAGATTAAAGGGGAACTTTTTACTGAAAACCAGTAATTTTCCCACACTCTCGCTTAAAAATGCTCCGAAAAACAAGGAGCATTTTTATTTGCCGGATTGTATCTTTTCAATTTCTTCTTTGCTTGCTTTGTTGGAAAACTTAAGAATTTTTTCAGGGTTCTGATAAAAAGATTTTCTAAAATTCGTTCTTTCCGAATTTTTAATTTTATCTCCCATTATCTCTTCAATTTTTTCTATAAAATCTTGGCAATTATCAAAAGCTTTTTTAAAAATTTTTTGGTTTTTTTCTGACAACTCACCCTTCTCAAGAAATTCTTTTTTAAAAGATTCAAAATCAACTTGATTCAAAAAATCAAACCGTTCTCTTGTTCTTTTGTCTATATTTAAAACTCCGACAAGACCCAAAGACTGCTTTCTCTCTTTGTTCTTTTGTTCTTCTCCGCCTCTGTCATATATGGTGGCATCAATATATTCTTCAATGATTTCTTTTTCGCCAGTCGCATATCTGAGAAAAAAATCTGCTGTTTTTCCTTTAAGATCGTTTCTTTTAGAAGTTTTCCAAATTTCCAAATTTTTTGGTTCGCCCAAATAATTAACTATTTTTCTAAAAACCATAATTGCCTCAAGTTCGTATTTTAGGCCTTCATGTTTTTTTTCTTCCGATATTGCTTTTTTGTAATACCCCAGGCTTTTTTTAAAATCAGTATCATTTTGATATTGCGATTTTTTAAAATCAATAGCCGCCACATCGCCCAGATACGCCCATGCTTGAGATTTATTGCCAAAAATTCTCTCTTTGCCTTCGTCGTTTTTTAGTTTTATTTCAAAATCATCGCCGTTAACCGATTCCAAAAAACTTTCATTGGCTTGGTTTAAAAAAACATCCGCCAAAATATTTTTTTCTTTTTTGTCGCTGTTTTTATAAATATCGTAAAGTTCCAAACACAGCTGGCCCTTTAAAAATTCCGAAGACGAGCTCGTTTCTTCCAAGGAATTTACTTTTTCCAACATGTTGTTCAAATCATTTTCCAGCCTTATTTCATTATTATTAAATGACAAATATTCTTCGGCCAATGCGGTCATTTTTCTTTCCGGTTCTTTTTTATTATCTTCTCTTTCCAAAACAGCCACAGCTCCGGAATTATTCTCTTTTTCTATTGCAAACTCAAATTTTTCCATAGTTTTACTTAACAGTAATCGGAGGAGGTGAGATTCGGACTCACGGTCCGGTTGCCCGGACTCCTGTTTTCAAGACAGGCGCATTAGACCTCTCTGCCACTCCTCCTTTTTTTACTCGCCTCGGCCGGTGCTTTTCTTTTTGCCTTTGGAGAAAAATTGCTCCAAGTGGATGCCTTTTTTCTTTAAAAGTTTTTGGGCAAAGGAGGGCTGGATGTGATGGCCTTTCTTTATGCAGGAAGCGCAAATTTTCAGTCTCTCGCCGCTAGGAAAAGTCGCCCATTGCAAATTAGGGTAGCGCCTGGTTTTTGATGTCGGATTGTATTTTCCCCGCAAAAGGTTTCTCTTGGCAGACATATTCGTTCCTTTTTTGCAGGTCGGGCAGGTCTTCATATAAATTGCCTTTTATGCTAACATAAGAAATCGCCATATGCAAGGCATAAATTTTATTTTCAGCATCGCTATACTGATTCTTTCCGTCGTCGCCCACGAAGTTTCTCACGGTTACGTCGCTTATCTTTTGGGCGACCCGACAGCCAAGAGGGCGGGCAGGCTTTCTATGAACCCGCTCAAACATCTTGATCTGACGGGGTCTTTTATCGTGCCGCTGATGCTGGTATTGCTCAAATCACCCTTTGTTTTCGGCTGGGCCAAGCCCGTGCCTTACAATCCTTATAATCTTAAAAATCAAAAATGGGGGCCGGGCTTGGTGGCTGTTTCCGGACCGTTAGCCAATTTTTTAATAGCCGGAGCTTTCGGCTTGGCCGCCTTGCTTCTTCCGCTTGATCAGACGGCCAAAACGGAAATAGGCTCGGCCGCCGTAAACGGCGCGGCGATATTCGGGGCGGGCTACGCTCCGGCTCTTTTTTATTTTTCTTCCATGGTCGTTTGGATAAATGTTTTCTTGGGCATCTTCAATCTCATTCCCATTCCGCCGCTGGACGGCTCCAAAGTTCTTTTTTCCTTCCTTCCTTATAATAAGTTTAACAACGCTCAAATCTTTTTGGAAAAATACGGTTTCTTCATTCTTTTGTTTTTTCTCTTCTCTTTTTCCTCCGTTCTCCTGCCGGTCGTTTTCTTTTTGTTTCGGCTGTTTTTAGGGATATAATGTCTTGACTTTCATTTTATAATTTTATATTCTTTTATTAAGAGAAAAAAGAATAAGTTGCGGTGCTTCAAGCTGTCGTTATCGTTAATTTATTATTTTTGTTTGTTAAATTATTAGACATTATTAAAATAAAAAAATAAAAAAATGAAAAAATTAATTTTTGCGGCGGCTGTTTTGGCGGCAATAACGGGAGTTTCTGTTTCTAAAACTGAAGCCGCGTGGCCATTCAATAAAAAAGCCGAAACAAAAACTGAAAGAAAAGTGAACGTCAATTCCGCTAGTATAGCAGCGGTAAGAGCTCTCCGTGTTTTTGAGGGTGAAAGTAAAGATGCCAAGCTTACCATAATGAAAAAAGGAGAAGATTTTATTGTTGTTGCCGGCGGAGCGACGGTAAAAACAAACACAAGCGGTATTTTAAACGTTAATGTTGGTTTTGGAGTCAGCGCAGTAGCCTTGACGGTAGTGACAACGGCGGACACGAAAGTGTTCAGACATTACGACGGCAAGGGTTCCACGGTTGCGGGTATATCAGCGGGAGACATTATAAGTTTTAATGGATCATTGGACACGACCGCCGCTTCATTGACTGTCACGGCGAATAAAATAAAAGATTATTCCCTGCAAAAGGTGGATGCGGATTACGGCGGCGTTGTAAGTGAACTGAATATTGAAGAGGGAAGCGATGGAAAAGTTGGCAATTTTAAACTTCCGCTTGCGAATCAATCCGGTAAGTTCATAACAGTTTTTGCCAATGCGAATACTAAAATTGCCAGCGCTTCGCCAGGTCTTAAATTAAGCGATATGAAAAATGGCGATTTTGTCATTAGCGCGACTGGGATTGTCAATACTCAAAAGAGCGAATTAAGAGCGGGTAGCATTAGGTTTTCCACAACTGGAAAAACTACTCAAGCGAGGTGGATAGACAATCAATACGCGACAGTAGATTTTGATCAGAAAAGTTACGGAGTAGCCAGCTTGGGACTTTCAACTGGGGTTAAAACCGTGTTTGTAAAGACAACGGCGGGAAAGCGTTTGGAGGTCAGAATTGATGAAGCGGCTATGACAGGCGCCTTTAGTGTAAAGAGAAAAGGAACAACAATTACGGTTACAAAAGGCATTTATAAACGGATGGTTAAAGAACAAACATCAGTAGAAACCACATTAGCTGATTTAAATTTGACTGGCGGAGATGTTGTTTGGGTTTCTGGTCTTAATTTCATCAAGGATGGCGCAGTAAATGCGTATAGACTTGAGAAGCGATTCAATGAGTAAGCGGAGAATTTTATTCTCACAAAACAAAATCCCGTTTTGACGGGATTTTGTTTAATTTAGTCGCAATCCCGCTCGGACATTGCAATGTGTTATGGACGAAGAGGCAAGCAGATGGCAATTTATCGGAAAAATCTTATAATTAAACGCATGTTTAAAAAAGGAAACAAATTAAAAGTTCTTTTTGTCGCTTCGGAGGCGGCGCCTTTCGCTCAAGCGGGCGGTCTTGGAAGCGTCGTTCATTCTTTAACGAGGGCGCTTTTAAAGTTGGGATACGACACTCGGATTATGATGCCGTTTTACGGGTCAATAGATCGCGCGGTTTATCCGACGAGGACGGTTTACGATAAATTGGAAGTTCCCGACGGCAATTCCGAGGTGATAATTTGCAATGTTAAAACCTTGGCGTCGAACGACGGCAAGAATACTGACGGAAACAATCAAAAGCAACCCCAAGTTTATTTTTTGGAAAATCGGGAATATTACGAACAGCGCGCCAATATTTACGGTTACGCCGACGATGCGGCCAGATGGGCGCTTTTTTGCAGGGGAACATTGGAATTTATCCGCTTCAATAAAGATTGGCGTCCCGATGTGATCGTGGCGTGCGACTGGCAAACCGGTCTTGTGCCAAATTATCTTAAAACCGTTTATAAAAACAATCCGTTTTTAAAGGATATTGCGACAGTTTTCTCAATCCATAATCTTTCTTATCAGGGCGTATTTGATCACCGTTTTGTCAGCGAAATGGATTACGATGACGGCCATTCTCCCGTGCCGGAAATAAAAAACCCCAGACTTTTGAAAATAAATTCCATGAGAAGGGGAATAATCTGCGCCGATGTTATAAACACAGTTTCGCCGACTTACGCCAAAGAAATAACCACTTCCGATTACGGCGAACTGCTGGACGGGCTTTTGCGGGAAAGACGACCCCGTCTCTTCGGGATACTCAACGGAATAGATTACGAAACCAAAAATCCGGAAACCGATCCTAATGTGGAAGTTAAATATAACGCCAAAAAACTGGATGAAAGGCTGAAAAACAAAACTTTGCTCCGTCATAAATTCAATTTTCCCGAAACGCCGGATGATGTTTTTTTGCTCGGATTGGTTTCAAGATTCAGCGAACAAAAAGGAATGGATTTACTGATGGAAGCCTTGCCGCCGCTTTTGGATAATTTTAATTTTCAGTTTGCGGTTGTGGGAACGGGCGATTCAAAATATTTGTCTTTTTTCACTGACATTGGGAGAAATTATCCCAATGCCGCTATGAATCTTTCCTTCAACAGTGTTTTGCCAAGCGCGGTTTTTGCCGGAGCGGACGCGGTTATCATACCGTCCAAGTTTGAGCCGTGCGGTTTGACCCAGATGGAAGCGATGAGATACGGAGCGGTGCCGATCGTGAGAAAAACCGGCGGACTCGCCGATAGCGTCATTGATTATGATCCGATTTCAAAAAAAGGGACCGGCTTTGTTTTTGAAAAATTCAACAGTTATTCTCTTTTTGGCGCGGTGGTAAGGGGGATGGAAACATACAAACACCCCAAAGTCTGGCAAAACATTCAAAAGAATGTCATGTCCGCCGATTTTTCATGGAGCAAATCGGCGGCGGAGTACGCAAAATTATTTTTAAAGGCCGTAAATTTTCACCGTCAGGAGGATAATTTCCGTCAAAAATGAACTGGGTAAATTTTTTGCACATATATCAGCCGGCCGTTCAGAAACCGGAGATCGTCAAAAGAATAACTAATGAGGTTTATTCTAAAATTTTTTCCGGGTTGCTTAAAATAGAAAGATGCCGTCTGACGCTCAACATCAGCGGCGCGCTTTGCGAATTGTTGAAGAAAAACGGCCGCGAAGACATTTTGAGGCAAATTCGCGAGCTGGCGGAAAGAGGGAACATGGAAATTGTCGGCAGCGCCAAATATCACGCTTTTTTGCCGCTTTTGACGGAAAAGGAGATGGAGAGGCAGATAATTTTAAACGAAGAGGAGTTGAAAAAGCATTTTGGCAAAAACTGGAAAAAAGGAGGTTTTTTCCCTCCGGAGATGGCCTACTCAAAAAAAGTGGCGGAAGT